>Ga0115568_10000045_pt1 | contig 83704 bp, 71 predicted proteins | sample COGITO_mtgs_1204_FD_87296 | JGI IMG/M metagenome (GOLD analysis project Ga0115568, IMG submission 87296) | Pelagic marine microbial communities from North Sea - COGITO_mtgs_120426 | ecosystem: Environmental > Aquatic > Marine > Epipelagic | place: Germany:Helgoland, sampling site Kabeltonne...
TAATAGTAGTAGTAATGTAGTAGTATTTATAATTGTCTTTTAGATAATTCATTGTCATAACACCCATATGTCTTTCTGGAGATGTCGTTAGACACACTCATTTCTATAGTACTAGACGGACGTGACTATCGTTAACTAATGTAGTGAAACGTTGTGTGTTTATAATGGTCTTTTAGATAATTCATTGTCATAACAGTTATGTATCATGTCTCTACTATGTGATAATCATCTCATATTAAAGGACATAGGTTAGATATTGACAGATGTGTTGTGGTACTGCTATTCTCTGCTGTTGCGCGTGTATATCATCATCAATAAGGACTTGTATTAGTTGTCTGTCTCGTACGTCGTGCCCTTCGTCAAATTTTGATGATGGACTGATGGAAAGAGGTCATTCATCTTTCTAGTATGATCTGTCAATTGGTCTGGGCCAGTTCCTTCAACACCTTCGGTTTCATATGCATCGTCATTGAGTGTTCCTTTCGAAATGGAATATTGAAGCATCAATATACTTAGTTTCATTTCCTCAATCTTTCCTAGGATCTGTTGTGTGATATTTAACGACTTGTTGTTTAACGACTCGTTGTCTAAAACCCTTTGCATTTTTTCTGTTTCTTGTTGATACTTTTATGCAATCCTTTTTCGTTTCGGTACGATTTACACCTTGAACTTCTTTTTCCACTTGGTCTCCTCTTTTATGTTTACGTACTTCACAATGGCCAACACTTTCTCTTCGTATGTCGGTCGGCCTTGGAAGTGTAGAGTGGTTGGAATATCATAGAATGATTCAACTGAGATACTACTCGTTTTGAGGAAGCTCCACCATTTTTCGAATTGTCCCGATACAAAATCGTCGATCCAATAGAGTGTGTTTTCTCGCATGATGCGATCCAGGTCTGCTTCAACATAAAAATGATAGCATCCACATTTCGAGTATGGTTCATTCACGAAGAGACACCATATGAACTCATGTAGCTCGTCTTTGTGTCGATCCTTCGTTTTCCGCCCCAGCCGAGTTTCTAGCCAGGCAGCAAGTAATGGATGTTTTGCGAATTGTTGGAGTTCTGTTGCTGTCATCTCTTTGGGAAATGGGCGTTTCGCGAATCCTCGATCATGCCATTCTTGCATGAGTTTTTGGTGGTCTATTTTTTCCTTCAAGGGATGTTTATGAAGTTCTAGTTTCGTGTCACTCATTGTAGAGAGTGCTTGCTTTTCGTGTTGGTATTTTCACTGACGAATAAAGACGAGATACATTTGACGACATATATTGTATTATAAACTATGTCACAAAAATAATACGTCATCAAACTTGAATCGAAATTACTGCGACCGACCCCTCCATGACAGCTGCATGCATCTCTCTTGTAAGTGCAGCTGACGATACTAGTGTGGTGAGTTGTCTGTTGTCACTATCAACTTTGAAGTCAGTGATCGATAGTTTATACGAGTCTTCGTCTTTCTCTTCGTACAGAAATCGAAGCATTACCTTGAGGTCCAGTGCCTCGTGGGTCTGTTTCAGCTCCAACACGGCTGACCCTGGTAATTCTTGTGTTTGATGTAACGTTGCGGTTGTACCAGTCGTGTTCTGTACAATCTCAAGTTGGCCGGTGTTTGGGTTTTTTTCTAACGGTGGTATAAGAAATATGAATGGTTGAGTAAGGTGAAAGTGGAGAAAGGACGCCACGTTTTCCTCGTCGTGGGTCAGAAGAAACCGTATTTCGACTCTGCTGGCACTTTGAAGTACTGGTGATACACGACTCGAGAATAGTCGGAATTCGGGGCTGTTGATACCTAATGTACAGCGTTCGTTATTCCTGGACGATATTCTCGCTGGGGGTAGTAAGGCTTGGACACGATGGTTTGTGCTCGATATAATATCTACCCAAAATCTCAGATAGTTTTGTAGAAAATCACGATCTAAGTCGTTTTCGTTCTCGAGAAAATCCACTGTAGCCGCTTCGTTCTCTCGGTCGGTCTCTTCTTTCGTTCTCTTCAGGGATTCCTTCAACAGCTTCGTCGCTGTAGCGTCGTGCTTTAGTGTACTGATGTTAGCAGCTTTCGCCGCATTTTGGGGGAATTCTCTGCGACATACGGGGCATGCCATTTTACCACAAAGCCAAAACCATATGAGATGCGGAGCAGAAAACCGGTGCCCACATAGTAGCTCGACCCCATTTAGGTGTGGGTACAGAGGGTCAACCGTAAGTTCTGGTACTACTTCCAACACCGCTGATTTGATAGGCTCCATCGCAATACTACATTCGTCAGTGCATTCGTCGGCCATGAATATGTGTCCGCATGGAACCCTTTTTCCAGTAGAATTTGCCACGACAAACTTACGTCGCTTGACTCGAATTTCTTTACGTTGGCGTTTTATCATGATGCATATTTTCGATCGTATTGGGACGACTATATAACAGATCTACAAAAAAGGTGAAAAGTATGCTTGTACCGTGTTTGAATTGGGCGATGGTCGTGTTTACTTCATTCATTTGGTCATATTGGAATACCGTTACCATTCAACTCTATGATGACAATATTCTGTTGCTTATTGTCATAGTATCTGTTACTCTGCTGTATTTCATCTTTGACCACTTCCGCACAACCGACCTATCTAAGGGCCGAATGATGCATGCATTTTTTTTGGTCTGCACTCTAACCGCATTCTTTCTCTTCAAAACCATTCAAAGGCCCATGCCTATTTATGTGCTAAATGTGGGCCTGGTAAGTGTGTTCAAGTCGCAGGTTGCGGCGACTTCTTCGATGATTGCCAGCTTACTCTGCGTTCTGATTTTCGTCGTACTGTTAATACTGAAGGACAGTGGAGAAGTTCGTTACATCGAATCTAACATTTCATGGCCTTCGTTTGTCTTTTTGACCTTTATTCATTTGCATTTTTGTAGAGTTGTTTTTTACAACCGGCGTGTGGCATCCCCGTTGTATTCAACGCCTCTTTTCTGGGCACTCTATCACATTATTGCCTTATTAGCATCTTTTTGGATTCTACCTAAGGTCGTCACAAAAACTCTGCTTCTTGGATATCATGACCAACAAAGTGGGACCTTTCTTCTTATACTGTTTGTAGAGGCGCTTATCCTCGTATCTTTAAACATTCTCCGTAGATTAAATGTAGATCTGGCTCACTTGAATATCATTACGGTGACTTGCAGTACGTTGGGTATTTTCCTTGCGATACACTCGGTAGCAACCAACTTTGTTTTCCTTGCATCTATAGTAATCTTCATTTTCATTGACTCCCGTTATGATGGGTTTTCAATCGTTTGACTGTCACGACGTGTTTTCGCAACAGCCGTAAATAGTGTTCCGTTGCGGTGTCGGGTTGCCCGTTTAGCTCAGAGTTATCTTTAAAAATATCGTCTATCTCTTTGAAAATTCCAGGCGAAGAAATGTCTGCTCGTATGACCATTGCACACTTTACAAGAAATCGTATTCTTCGTAATTGATTTCTATTAGTGCCATCTTCTTGTATGGTTTTCGCGAACTCATTCACCATTTCTTGGAGTTCTTGCGTGGGCGATTGTCTCTCGAATGCGCTTCCGTTGGCATTCTGTACGATATTTTGCTGGAGACGTGGTACTTGGGGTTCTGTTTGCATCACCTCCTGTGGTGCTGCAGTTGGCAGTGGTGCTGTAGTTGACAGTGGTGCTGCAGTTGACAGTGGTGCTGCAGTTAACACTCCTGCTGCAGTTAACACTCCTGCTGCAGTTGGCAGTGGTACTTGAGGTGTTCTCCCCGAATGAGATGAAAACGGTTGTCGAGGTCTCGTTTCGGGACGCATTAAGGCATTCACAAACGACGTATTCGGTAATGGTGCGTAAATATTGATGTGCCTTGAGGCTGGAGAATTGAACGGACTCGCTGCCGGTGCCCTGCCGGGTGTCGGTGGCGTTACCGCACCGTCGTTTACCCCAAAATGCTGTGGGAAAAGATCATCTTCCGATTCCGATTGCATGCTGTGAAACGCTGAGCGTTAATGTTTCCTGGTTAGTGGGTCTGATGGGTTTTTATTTCGTTCGAAAACGAGTCACAATTCGAGTTGGTCCTTTATTCAATTTTAAAACGAGTCACAGTTTGAGTGAAATTACCCCGGGTGAGTGATTTAAGATTTTTATAATCTTTTCTCTTATAAATGCAAGCAGACAGGCTTTCTGATCATGGAGGATGGGGTTACAAAGACAGAGCATCGTCTGCATATTTTTGCTGCCGGTCATCCACTATCAAAAGACGAACTACTCTCACTGCAGTCTCTTCTTGAACGCGAAGCAACGATGCAACTCTTCATACTTTCCAACCATCATGTAGATGTTGGAGGTGAACTAAGGGGGTTCAAATGTATCGTGCATGCGAATTCGGATAGCTCCAAGCTTCCTTTGAACCGTGAGATGTTTTGGGGTTGTAGCATTGTTGAGATAAGTCCTTATGGTCAAAGTTTTCATCCGGCAGTGTTGCGTATCATGGAGGAGAAAGACACTATCAAACAAAAACTTTTGAGCCTGGTTCAAACAATCGCTGAAGGCTCCAAGGTTACAGCTAATCTGCATACATGCAGTCCGGCACCGATCTACGAGGACGACTTGAATTTTAACGTCGACCACCGAGATACGCAACCATGGGGTCCAGATATGCCAACTCAATTTGGCCTATTTCATGCATACGTAAAGAATTCCATGACCGGCATCCGGGAACACAAACTGTATGTCTTATCATTCGGTGGCACGCGTAAAGCAAGTGAGCAATTTTACACCATGGGTCTTGATCTTGCTGGTAATTGCACGGCTGCAGAGTTGTGTGAATCCCATGAGGCCTGGTGGCTTCGGCTTGCAAACCAACGATGTCGACTGAAATTCATACACAAATTATGCGAGGCACTCGGTCTCCCAACTGACTTGGTACCAGATAAATATGCGTTCATGAGGGAGGATATGATTCCTTATGCTGTGACCAACACCTTGTATCACAGTATCAGGCTCACAGACGACCGTCGCAGTGTAATATTACATTCAGATTCGGTTGACACCACTTCAATTACGAACGGCATGATTGTGAAACAAATACCTTCAGAGGGGGCTTGGCTTTTCCATGGTGAACCATCACAAGGTGCTAGCAAAACAACATTTGGTACTGGTTTTGGAGATGAGTATGAAATCGCAAGTTTGCCAGCCGGTACTTTCAAAGTCACTAATACTACGACAGGTTGTAATTCAGCTACTTTGCGTATGGCTCCATATATGTTTTTTTTTGATCCGATCACTGGCGATGAGGTGATGCCGGACTATACTGGAGAAAAATACGCTTTACTTGACAGTGAATTTTTAAAAAACCTGGCAAAAAATAATGACTGGAAAAACTTTCCAATTACTGAACTCATGCCAATTATAGTCGGAATTCAACATGAGACATGAGTCAACGTGGTTACTTGTGGTTTTTTTCTACTCCATCGGTTGACTATTTATCACTGGAACTACTCAGTACTGACCTTCAGGAAAAGTGTTGTTATATTCGGAAGACCAAAAAACTCTTCCATACAGAGACAACACAACAATTTTTGCATGGGCTGTAGCAGAATGATACTGGTTGTCATGCTCTGTCTTTTCGTTTTCGTCGAGGTTTCTTTGTTCACCTTTATCAATCAAGTGCGTTGCGTAAATTGGGTGGGAAATCCCTGTGACTGAGAAACATCAAAAAGTACGGTTGCAACTAACGGGTTTCGAACCCGCGACCTTGGCGTCATAAGCACCACGCTCTGCCGCTGAGCTATAGTTGCGAGATTAAATTTTTTGTCATTAAAATTACATATTTAGTGTTTCAAACATGTTGCCTTTTATTTGTTGATGATATAAAAACTCGCCTGCGAGAGATTCCACAGCTATGCACACAGATGATCTTTTTTGGGTTTGGTTTTCTGTTAGTTTGCTGCTCGCTTTTACGATTGAGAGAATATTGAATGCCTCAATCACTTCGGTATTCTGGTTGGCCATTCCCAAAGCGGGTTTACAGAGATATGCAAGTTTGTCTGTAGTAAGGGAAAGTGTGTCGGGAGTCATAGACTGTATCGTTTCCATTTTTCCAATCGTGACGAACCTTTTTTCGCGTTGGTGGGCTCTTCTTGTTTTGTTCTTTCTGGTAATTATTGGGGTCGGCGTACAGTCACAGTCGAGCACCATTCTGCTGAATTTTCAGGCATTGTATAACGACTCAGTTTCCGTCTTATTGCGTGACTCGTTCATGGAATCTCTTCGGTTTGGAAAGATATTTTCAGATCCATTCGTTCTCCTCTGGAATTTCTCTACCATAATAGTGAAACGTTTTTTTATCGAAGTTATTCTACCTGTCACGAGGAATATGGATGTCGATATCCTGAATCTCGCGCGAGCCTTTTTCAACACGGGGAAATATTTTATGGTATCCATCATTTCGTACGTTACTCGTTTACGAGGCGAATGTGATATCCGTACGGGACTCGACGCAGTTTACAATGCTACTTCGATTGGCGATAAAGTGTTGTGTTTTGTGCCTGGTACTAGGAACTTCGATCTTGTCAATCCCTTTGCAGAGCTCCGGGTCGTGGTAGCTTACATGCTTGTACTATCCCGTCGTGCCTGTGGTTTGATGTCTGTCCCCCTCGATGCCGTCTCTTTGCCTTTCCTCGATAGCAACATGGGATTGGCAGTTCACAACTTTGTAAACGCGATCCTTTACTGGCTCGTTTCCATGCCCCTCACGACCATACAGAGATGTCAGGTTTCAAAAGACATTGGAACCGTTGGGTGGAGGGCGCTGCTCTTTTGCTTACCGGACGTGGCGCCGGGCTTTTCTTATTTGGTTGCGTCGATTCGTTACGCCGGACGGCTGACCGACAACACTCTCAATCTAATATGGATTCTGATACTCAACACTCTAAATTTGAACGCCCCAAGGTGTGCGCCAGTCCCACTGTCGTTACAAAAGCCAACGTATGATTCTACCTTATTTGGAAACAATTTCACGAGGGTCGTTGGATTGAGTTCACACTCTTATGCACTCACGGACGGCTACAGTATCCTTTGGTCCTCTTTCGTCGGCCAGCCTACCAATGTATACGCACCCTACGCGTGGCGATTGGAATCGCCGGTCGACTTGCAGTTGGGACTTGCAGCCGTCAAATACTCGTCCGACTTGGACGAGGGTTTGGACGTCACCGTCACTGGTTCAAATTCCGATTCTATCATGGGATGCCGGTGTCATGATATCCTGGTTGAAACTGGCAGTGAAAGAACATATATGCAGATACAGTGCGCTATTGCTCGTCCCGAGCCCGCCAACGTGGACGCGGAAGGTACCGTGCGCTCGTCCATGCAACCCGAGTACTTCAACGTTTCCTTCTTTCGGACGGCAACAGCCGAATATTACAAGTGTGCAGAGACGCAGATCGTCGTTGATTCGGCTAGATACCCGCTCTGGCGCCTCGGGCTCTACGAGGAAAGTGGGAAGGCCACTAGTCTCTATGACCCCTTGAACCCGCGGTCTCTGGACGATGGGACAGACCGTAATACAGAAATAGACGCCGTAGTATGGGTCAAACCACTCTGCTCCCTTGAAGATACTACCGACATCCGGTGTATAAAATCCTATCCCGTAGCTGGAGACTGTTATCCAGCTTGCTTGGCGGTACGTAAAACGGGTTCCATGAAGGACGGTTTGCTGCTACGAAATATAGACGACTGGGAGGAGGGCGCGCTGGTTCTGAACAGGGATTGTTCAGTAGAGGTCACTACCGATGAGGTGCAGTACTTTGAGCAAAATGGTGTGCCCCCTTACAACTATTCCGGTATGACCTGGTCTGTGCTGGACGAAGAGAATGGGAGGTTCTTCTTTAGGGGTTCGTGGGATCCTACTTCAAGCAAGTGTCGATATCATCCTCAAGCTGACACATTTGTAAAGCGTGGAACTTCCTTGACTCGAGAGTCGGATATAGAGAAGTACGATGTGATACGATTAGAGGAGCAACCAATCACAATGAGCGGGGAAGTCGCACTGTTTGAGGGTAGGGATTCTGATGGGAACTATGAAATTATCGTGAAACGTCTCTTTGGACAGCAGGGAACCGGGTTCATTTCTTTGATCACCCTGCCAAACAAGCTCCCAGCACTGCGTCCTTGCAACACGCCTTCCGATTGCGATGATGATGTCGCGTTTGCTCTGCGACTTCAGCGGGCCACGATCCCTTATAGTACAAGTAGCGGCGAAGATCCACAGGGCGGTAACATAGCAGTCACAACTCGATATGGTGTGATTTACGCCGTCAATCCAGATTATTCCACCTTTCGAGCCTTCTTTGATTATTGCGAAGGAAAAAACTCGACGGACATGCAAATCATTGTCTACAACTCGGTTGGCGGCCTGCGGTTATTCAAAGTTGCGGCATTCAGCCCACAGGGGCCGACCAAATCGACAGGCACGTATCGTGGCATTATCAATGGCTCATTCGCGGACATGCTAGATATTTCCAACTGTGGCCGTAGTCATCTTCTGGGTGTTGTCAGCATGGAAGTTATCGACGACCTGAACGTCGCCGTTACGGTCGCCTATGGAAATCCAGCAGTCTACGATACCCGGCGTGGGGATGTCAATGCCTTACAACTCACGTACAAAGTCCTCTATCTAAACAGCGAAACCATGGCCACGCGGGAAACTGATTTGTGGCATGCCGAGGACAGTGTGGCTTCCTTGTCGATTGGTCTGCTATGCCCGAGCCAGCGTATTTTCCCAGAATTCGGATCAGCGGTAGCTGAAACCATAGCTTCTTTCGTACTAATGATCAAAGTGCTTTCCGAGGTCATCATCACGTCTCCCGCGACGTTTCAACCTGGCGCGTATCTTGACCTGTACCCACCGTCTGGGTCGCTGAGCCTGGGACACAGTATGCTCATGGTCAACACGGGATGGTATGATGTCGATCTGATTTTTGAAAGCTTGTCAAGAGCTCAATTTCTCTTTTGGAATACGTTCTCGAAACTCGGAAGTTTGTTTCCAAAAGAGCCGTATATCAATCAATTCCTCAATGGCGTTTCTTTGCGGTATGAGTCGTACACCCCGCTCGTCGTCGATTCGATGAAGAGTTATCTTGGTTCGGCGGAACGCATGTCCCGGACGATCGATTCCACTATGACCCAGATGTTACAGCGTGTAAGTGGCAAAATGCCAATCATGTACACGGGGTTTTCGTCCGGCGCGGGGCTCGTGAAGATGGCACAGTTCGCGGCCCGAACTTCGAAACGATGGATGCTGCAAGTTATCATGCCTTCCATAGATGCTATAGGTGGTACCGGAACAGGCACGACTGTCGCAAATTCATTATGGCAGACTGTTTCGGACGGGTTTGAACGCGACTACATTCCCCTCATTTTGAATTCGGAGTTGAAGGCGTGTACTGGAGTCCGACTCATGATTGGTTATGATTCACCACCGGGACAACTCGCCGGCTCAATATGTGAATCAGTCGTGTACTTCAAAAAGGGTGCCGTTCAAGTACTTCTCGCATTTTTCGTGGACATTCCACTGCTTCATTGCGTTTGTCAGGCCGACAGGGTGGGCAATTGGCGGACTCGGATCGAACAAACATGTGTAAAGTCAGGCCCATTGAGTTATCGTGGTGTGCTCGCTGCCGTGATTTCAGAGGAAGCGGATGTGCAAATTGTGTGTAATAAGATGTCGGGCCATGTCCAACGCAAGTTTTTGGGTGCAATGGACCGCTTCCTCGAGAGTTCCTTCGCATCAGTACGGATTGCTGGTGGGGCCATTGATTATATGCGGATTTTTTGGGATGATGAGGCTGGTAGTTGTTCAGATTTTGTGGAAGATGAGTCGCTCACCACAATCATCCCAGATCCACCCGACTGGTGGCGAGTGTGCACTACAACGACAACCTGTCGGCGAAAGTGTCTTTCGAGCATCGAGTCGTTTGAAAACTCTCGAAAAGTCAATAACTTGGAGGCTGCAACGATGACGATCTCAAGTCAAAGGACTGTGGAGAGCAAGTACTTTTCCGAAGCAGATGTCTCGAGCGGACATAACAAACCACCATTCGAGATTGAATTCATGAGTGAAATTTCCTCATGCGTGATTACATGTGGAATCAGCAACAGCAAAGGCGGTGACCGCTGTGTGGCCGTGGGTGGAAAAACCAAAGACGGACTTTACACGGTCGCTGAATATTGTGTACCTGCTCGCGTAGATTCATTCGTATACCTACATACGACTTGGTCGGTAGCCAACTCAAATGCATGGTCGATAGGTGCCGACGTAATTGATGTGTCTTTCGGGTACCAGGGTGTCGACTCTATGTGTCCGTACAATGACGGGGCGTTTTGTTCCCTTGTCGTTCTCTTCTATGATCGTTTGTCTACGTATCGCGAGGATGGAAAGGAATACGTGATTGCAAGGTTTAACACGCCGGAGTTCCGTGACATGCGCCCTGATTCGTTGACGGTTCTTGGGAACTCGCTCATTATAGTGACGGGGTTCTCCTTTGACTTTGAAACTCGGGATCGAACGGAGATGGCGATATGCGTCGATACCCGTCCCGGAGAAGTCACAGAGTTTGGGAAGTTCTTGCCACGTCTCTGCAATGAGCAGAATGTGTTCGAGAAAGGTGAACCAAAGATAAATATCTGTGAATATTCAGGCCCCATCGGGTGCAGAAAGCTACTTCAAATACCGACGGTATCTGCTCTAGAAAATGTCGTTTTCAGGGAGTTTGAAAATAATGATATGCAAAGTGGCATCCTGATTTCTCCAGGGGAACAGTGGCCGCTTGCTTCTGGTGCAATTGCATCGGCGGGTCTCTTTCAGTACTCTGTGATTAGGTTAGTGGGGGGTGGTGTCATTGAAGATAAAGTGCCGCGAAGTCGTAACATCGTGGTCAGTAATTCGGTGGCAAAATACCAGCGCGCTCAGGTAGAAACCGGTGGTACCATGAATATCTTTGTGGCCAACCACCCGAAACGTAAACTTTATGGGTGGCTCTCTGTAATGCGACTTGACAACAAAGGCAGTTCCATAAAAACTATGAGTTCATCTCTGCAGACGATGGATATCGATCGGTTCGTCGGGTGTACATTGAAGGATTGTAGGGGGTGTCGGGATGAAACGACGAGAACACTCTGCTGGGCTGCACAGTCTTGTACGCTGGTACGTTGTATGGGAACCGTTGTCAGCTTGGATCGCTTTCTTTGCGCCGGTGGAAAACTCTTCCTGTCCGATACGATGGAGCTCTTTTTGCAGCAGTGGCAGGCCATGTGGAATCTTTTGGTCGGCTTGCTGGTTGAAACAATTTCTTTAACAACTACCAAGGAACAGAGTAAACAAAACGTAAATCTTCTCTCTGACTCTTTTTTGAATCAAGTTTGTCTTATGAAGGACATCATTTACGACAGTTCAGCGTTTATAACAAGTATGATAAACACGAATATGAATCAAATCTCCGGTCTTGTGACACTTGCAAACACGGAACAAAGTATTTTTTACACCGGGTCGCGGGTGCAGTCCATGGTGGACAGGATTGACGAACAACAAGCGCATGCTGAACGTACTCTTGTCATGGCAAGTATAACCAGGTTGCTGGGGAACATAGGTCTTGGTGCACTGTACCCTTTATTAATCGCGAATAAGGTCATGACTTGTCAGGGGAATGACTTGGTTGCAATAATCAATGCAGCGGGGTTCAACATAACAATCTATGATGCGTCAACAATGGAGCTATCCGATAACATTGTGGGGACATGTTTGTCTAATTATGAATTGCAGGGTGTCGAATCTCCAGATACGGAGGAATCTGTTCTGAGTGCAGTTGTCACCGATACGATCGCCTTCTTTGGGGGGATGCAATACACCCCGATCAAACATCTATGGGACGGGGTGCTTTCGTACCTCATGTCCATTGTCCGTGGTTTTCAGGATGTCTTTGCAACCACATTCCCCAAATACTGCCGCCTACCCGACCCAACTGCGAGCCAGCTGGGAACTTGTGCGTGCGGGGACCAGGCAGTCGAGATACCGCGCGCAAGGGCGGAAGAAGGTCTAGCTGACCACGCTTTTTGGTGCACAGGCATCCTACAATTGTCGAGCCCATTCGGAGAAGCGATGTACGTTTACAACCCATATTCGTATAGTTCCTTGCTCGATTTCGTAGAGCGAGATGGAAGAATGGCGGAATACTTTGCCTGTATCGAATCCAGTTCGAGCGAGCGCGAATTAAGCTGTGGTGATTTGGAGCCAAATCTCCAGATATTTGAAGAACAGGGTGTCAGTATTTTATCTGTGTTGAGCCGCTGCAAATTGAACTACATGTCCAAACAATGGGACCCTGGTTCCAGTCTGATTTATGTATCCGAACTTTTGCCCGATTACCTTTTCTCGCAGAAGATGAATGTCAAGGCGGGAGAAACGGCTCGGGAAGATTACGAGCGATATTTGAAAACAGACGTTGAATTAGGGCCCCATGCAAACATTCACAGGTGCATGCAGGAATCAGTGCAACGGAAAACGAGCAACCAGGGATGTTTGGATGAGAAAATCCGTTCCGTCATGAAGGACTACTCTACTTTCTTTTCGTACAGTGATCCGGAGAATGAACTCTCCATTTTCCGTATTGCTGCGTGTGAAAGTTTCACAGGCCCCATTCAGACACTGGACGGGCAAGACAGTCAGTTTCATAATTGTAAACATTCAAGTTCAATCACCAGCGATAAGACATGTTCGTTTCCTCCCTATCTATGGACCTCCCGGTCGCGTAACAATGTTCCTATTGCGAACCAGCATGCATATGGAAATTCCAACCGCGATGAAAGAGAAAACACCGCCATGTTGGATCTGGAGGCCATGAAGGATACAGTTCTTGAAAGTGTCCGGAAAATTATGGAAAGGTGGAACGGGGACGTTTTGGATCTGGGTCTATTCACCTCGGAGGGGGATACTCTGCACCAAGCTGCAGATTGCTTTATGCTTGGTCCATATGGTGCAGTGGAATTGTTTCCAACCGACATCAGCCGCGAAATCAATACGGTACTTTGGTCACGTGACAGCACTGGTTCTACACGATCGTTCGACCTTCCCTGTACAGGCACAAAGTTGAATGGGGAAACAAGCCCCCCTTTCACATGCGGGTCGCCGGCACGAAGACATATAATCCGAAAATTCGTGCAGGGACTGGAGGGGGATGAGGAAACAAGTCGACTGAGAGGTATAGTGAATGAAAAGATCATACAAACCTTCCAAATGGCTATGAACATTTTCGACGTCCCTCTCAAGGATTTTGGATGTCAGTGCGAAAACGAGCGCGCGCATTTCGAATGCTGTGCAGGAGTTGGCGATCAAGAGGCGTTTCTAAACACCTTTAGGCAGATGTCCGATAAAGAGAGAGACTCTTATGTTCAAAAACTACTCCCCACTAGACTGAAAGATTTCAATTTTGATCAAGTCGAGTCGCACGATATTACTACCGGTATTGTCCATGATTTGTATGAATTCTTGAATACCGAAGTATGGCTTCAGGACATGGAAAATATGTCTTCACTCACCGACGTCGAGCAAGAGGTTGCAAAGACTGATGCCTACTTGCGAACGACCAAAACATTGTTTGCCTTTGATGAGGTGATGGAGAGGGAGAATGTATCTGCGTTGGAACTCTGTGTAGGCGTATTGTCCCAGACCATGTTTGCTATACCAGTCGTTGTGCAAAGCGGTAAGCCAACTACATTGAATACGATGCCGAAGTGGGACCCCGTAACAGCTACAGGTGATGAATATTTCTCGGCACTCGAATTGTGGTTGCAAAGTTTGTCGTCGGACAGTTTAAATAAATCACCGCTTCATTGGTCACATCAACTGAAACAAGTCCCGAGTACGTCGGGAGTTTGCAGTAGTGCTGAACTGGAGGATATACCCTCCACATTCGACGAAAGTATTGAGTACTTCAATTCCTTGAAGTCAAATGCGACGGCAGACTTCTCGATGAGGTCCTTGACAGAGGTATCTTTCGGAACGGGAACGGTCAGTATTACCCCACCTAGCGCCACCGTCCTGAACCTCCCCGACCCTCTTGCCTGGACGCTGGGGAATCTCACTTCAGCCTGTTTTTGTGGGTGGGACACCGTAACGGATAGTTCTGGTCACAAGTGGTGTGAAATTCCGGAATCTGTCTGTGGAAGTGCTGTTCAGGGAACCAAGGTGTATGAGGCCTGTGTTTTGAGGGCGGGGATGTACTGGCAACAGGGAGAAAACAGCGAGGTGGGACAAGTCGTGCAAGAGATGGGTCTGAGTAAGGAGGATTGTCCGTGGAACCGGGTGGACCCAGCTGCATGGGGTCTGATCGAAGAAGAGAGTATGAAACTCTATCTACAAGGCGGGGCCGATGAGAGCAGCGTCCAACTGAACGTGAAAGACATTCTCTATCATGGTCGCGGTGGTTTCCGATATATGAATACCAACCAACTCGTTGAGCGTGGACGAGACAATCCTCTTACACGGTATTTCAACCTGCAGAATTCAGCCGCAAGTATCGTACAGGTACACTGCGAGGCTGTCTTAGAAGCCAACCTCAATTCTGATGCGTGGAAGGATCGCTTTATCGCAGAATTCTTTCCAACGGTCCAACCCGTTCGTGAAAACCGGGTTTTGGCATACTGTCTTCGATACACAACAGAACTAGCTTTTCTGACGGCTCTGGAAACCGTCTTTGACACTGACCACTTTGTAGTGGTTGATCAAATAGACACAGTAGACACGTATCGAAGGCGGTGTTTGACGCAGGTAAAGTTGATGGGCTTCTGTCATCTGAGAGGTGTTTTCGATAGCATTGCTTCGTCGAGTGGGTACCATCGCGATGAGGCGTGTACATTATTTGCGAACTTGGTCGGGTATCCCTCGAATGGAGCGGTGCACGTTGTCGGCGAGAATTGCTTAGTTTTGCACCACCAGCAGTGCGAGGACTGTTCGACTACTGTGTACGACCCCTGCAACTCTGGTCTATGCTACGAGGGAGAAGACCTGTTGTTTGCGACCGTACTATCCGACTCTGACCCACTTGATCTCTCCCCTCTCTTGACTGAACGGGCCAAAGCTATGACCCTGCATTGGTCGCCTCCTTCGGATCCACACTGGAGTTTCAATCTTTCAGCCAGGCAGCGGGTTTCGGATGCCGCATTCGGGCAGCACATCGGTCTCGAAATCGACAAGTTGTGGCATAAGTATGTTCTTGATGTACCTACGACCGATGGGTTACCCAACTTCGGTGACACAGATGCCTTCTGGGGAACTCAAGAAGGGAAACGCGAAGATGACAGCCGCGCCTTTTGCGGAGGTGCTCCCGACTGGTTTCCAACCGACTGGGAACACCCGGTCGGATATCATGTCAGTACGCAGTGTTCAAATACCGCGTGGCGAACCTTTGCAAATCATTTCATTTACGATACACAGTCGAAAACGCTGGAATACAGCCACTCTGCTCATAGAACTAATTTCGCGACACACGCTGGTGGCAGCGGACTATGCAGATTGAACACATACGATACACCGGTTCGGGAGCAGCATAACGTCCGGTTTTGCACGCGGATCTTGGACAACGAAAGGGTCGACTATTCCGTTCCGCTTTTGGAAGATGTTATTACAGGTGGACAAACCTTTGGGGATGAATCCTGTTCACAGAGTCCGTATGACGTGCCATGGGCGTCCGGTGATCGCACAGATGCTCGATTTACGACCTCGGCCCTTCTAACCTCGTGGCCGACTCCTGATAACGTTTGGCCATCCGAATTCCTGGACTTGGGACTCGCGAATCGCTCCGGGCCATATGAATGGGAGCATGGGGATGGTGCATGCGGGATGCCCCCTGTGTTTGTTTGTGTTTCCAATGATGATTGTATGCAGAACGTGTTGAAAACCGGTGAAAGGATTACGTTGGAAATGCAGTGCTTGAGTGGTGTATGTCATGTTGTAGCAGATTCGGAGAGCTCTGAATCCTTTGTTCAGTGCACTGCGCATCATCACTGCAACGAAGAGCTACTCTGTTCAGGGGAGGGGAAATGTGTCATGCCACTAGTGGAACTTGCTAACCTAGGGGACGAAGAGGTTGAATTCTCCATGTTTTCGGATGCCTGCGATGAAACTACAACACAGAAAGTAGACATGCGGGGGAAAAGTCCATGGGGTAGAATACATTCTCTTTTACGGACTTACGGGTTGTGCTCCTATCGCGCATGGTATCATTATCGTACGATGATTGAAAGATGCCGGTCTGACGAGTCATTCTGTACGTTGGATCAGGATAGCGAGTGGGTTGATACACTCAATCCCCCGGAAACGATATACCAAACCACTTCCAACGGTCTCATGTATCAAGATGCGCATGCCTGTGATCGCGAATACTCATATTCACAGGGGACCCGTATGTGTAGGCCGGTGAAAAAGGAGGGTGTAGAGAAAAACTTTTTTATTGTCGACGATGCGCGAACCAAGGTCAACTCGGCAGATATTCGATACTCGTCGCTTTACCAAACCTACTACCATGATGACAGTTCCGGTCGACTCAAAATTCAATTGGGTGCTATGACAGAGAGCTTGCAAAATAAAGCCTTTGGGTTCATTGATGAAGTAAGAAACTGGACCAGCCTGGGCCTGGTACCATGTAATACGGTGAAGCAATGCTCAGAGCCTCCGTTCTCGATTCGTGGTAGAAATGGGATTGCAAGAAAGGTTTGTCAAAACAATCATGAGAACTGTCGACCTTACGACTTGAACGACGCTATATCGTGTGGATCGTTTGGTTTCTTGACTGACATTAACAATGAGTACTCTACGTGTACAGTAGACCTCTCCATACTTCCGATGTACCACATCCTCTGCAAGAGCACAACTGAAATATCAGTTAATTGTGTCACTTGGAATGCGGCGGAGAAGATTGCCAAATGTTTGAAGCTTACGGCAGAGTACCCACGAAGTAACTCCACCGGCGTCCATACTGAACGTGGGCAAATACAAGTGGTTTTGGATGAGATGATTCAGGGGGTATGGAATGGAAGTTTTTCCTCGCTTGACGAATACAACGAAAAAAGCAGATGTGGACACTATGTGTACTCATGGTTGGAGTCTACAGCTGTAAACGAGCTTGATAACATCGATTACAGTGTTGAAGACGACGGGATCTTGCATTCTCTGAGCACATTATATTTTTTCACTACTTTTAGTCATTATGAAATTCCGCCGTCGTTTTGGCTGAAGTGTGTTTTTTTATCTGACATTCATCTCTCGGCGACCTCGTCAACCAATTGCGATGCTTGGCTCGGAGGCGGCGGCCGCGACGGGTCTGCATTGCATGTTGGTCAGACCATGACTTTCAAGGATTGGCTCATACGAAAGGTGCCACTCATCAATTTGCAGAGTGCAGTTGATGACTACGCAATCGAACAACAGCATCGCCTAAACGTGAAAAACAGGTTCATACAGTCGCTACAGACTGTGAATGAGACCTTCAGAGACAACGAAGTATACGCATCTTGCTATAACGACCGGCGGTGGATACACAAGTTGAATGACGAAGATCAAGATTGTCGAGGGGAGACTGAGAATTTGGGTCCATTGAAATACATGGTTTACAGGACGTTGGAACAAGGTTCCTTACCAGTACAGGACGCTTTTCAACCACAGTGTTGTAAGAGAATGGACTGTGTGCCGTCGACATTCAATGGAAATCGTGTGCGCGGACATCCGGCTGAATATAAGAAAAATTTCATGGCCGATGTGTACGACACAATACAACGAGAGGATGTCGAATTGGAGCTCGTTGGCTTCAATGAAAACGTCTTGAACGAAAATGTGCAGATTCTGGACAACGAAGGGACTGTCGCCGTCCCGGTCTTTGTTCAGCCGTGGTTGGATAGTAGTGAAAAGTTTGACGAAATGAGGCGAAATCTTAAAGTAAAACTTCTACACATGGATTCGTGGAAAACAATTGAATCGGATAAGTGCTTGAGCAACATTTACACTCTAGACATGGACTCATACATGTCAAGCACCGATACGACTCGAGGTTGTATTTACGATGGTGAGGGCGAGACGGATCCCGATTCATTGCGAAAGGACACCTCTAGGCAGTATGACGACGCCAAGATTCAGTTTTGGCGATATAAAGATCAGAACAATGATATCCCGTCCAAAGAGATGCCAGTGTGTTTCATTGAAAATTCGGACAAATCTAGATATATCGACAAAGATAATGATCTTGGACAACCATGCTCCCTCCGATATGTAAATGACGAAGAAGTGCAATTCTACCCAAAGAACCAGGAAAGTTTTACCTGTTCGGCTAGCGATGAAGCAGTCGGTTGTGTGGCACTGGGCCATAAAATTTCCAACCAGCATCCGGAACGTGTCTGCTATCACCAGGGGAGTAGTTGTACCGCCAACTTCTCCCCTGATGATGATGACCCAGCTACAAAGAGGCTCCATGGAATTGCAAAATGGAAACTACCACCGGGGGTAAAAATACGTTTTTACAGGAAACCACCGTCCGGGGGCAGTAATTGGCCGTTTGGACGCAACCCCGCATACCTTCGGCCCCACGAAAAGCTCTATTATAATGAGTTATTTACCGACAGGGAGAATGCTGAACGACTGAAATTGGAGGTGATGCTTCGTACCGACAACCAATATCTTGGAGCTTTTGAAAAAACAGTGAAAACTGGAGTTGTTATCCCCCCATCGAGGAGACTCTTGAGCTTTAATGATTCTGAACGAAGTACAGCCACACCAGGGAGAAAATTACTACAGGTGGGCCTTTTCGATACCATCAACTATGCTTCAGCTGGAATTTCCGAAGATTGTGATTTTTGGAAGCAAAAAACTATCACCGGAATGTATTTGTGTAGATATTTGAGAATGAAAGACAGCTTAGGTGTGGAAACTTTGGTGGGGGGTGAAAAGGGTCATCCACCACCGGATTCGTTTGCGTCCGATGACTCTTTGAGCGACCGCAGACATATCATGGACAGGCTCATGAATCATCCGGAGGAATGGTGGTTTTGTGGGACTGGCCACGTTTCGCTCGAAGATGTTTATAACATACAGCAGTATAGCATACGGCTTCTCGCAGAGCAGGAAGGTAGTGTCCTCGACCTGAGTCATCCTGTCTACATCGAGGACGCAAACGTTCCGCGGCATGGTGATAGTGGTGCGCCGGAGTACCCTTGGCCATTGCGCTGCGAGGCCACTGCATCAACATGTAATGGGAAAGGTTATAGCAAAATCACAACCAGTACCGGTGGTGAACTTTGGGTACAGAAGTGGGAGTGGATTGATGCAAACAATCATAACAAAAGACGCCCGTCATGTGTCCGTTGCAAAAACAACGAGGTCAAGATTCCCGGAATATGGGAAATTTGGGTGGGCGCAATAAAGCATGAAACACCGGGCTGCTATCGTTGTCCCAATAATATGGTTGCGCAGCCTTGGCAGTCGTGTCCAGCTATATCGAGAGCTCACCGTGGAGATGATGACTGCTGTACGTGTCCACAGGGTCAAATCAAAGACAGCAGTTCTGCCACGACGCTTGGAGCAAAATGTGTACCGAAGCCGACCGAAATCGGGCCTGCACAACGTCGCCCGGTTGTGCCTTTCTCGTTTGATGTCGAAAGTGTGGAAAGAATGAGGTTCAATCCACCCCCGTATCTCACATGGGAAGTATCTCCGAAGGATGATCCTTCAGGAGTAATATACTCGAGTGGCTTCACGATGTTGCAGTCATACAACAACAAGATGGTGGAAAAGAAATATCCCCCGTGGTACAACTGCATTGACGAGGACGATGTTCAAAATTACACACACCTTGGAATCAAAAATACCTTATTGCATTATGTGGATTCGCAATTAAGCTATGGTGGAAGCTTGTACGATGACTTCGCCAATTGGATCGAAGCTTCACAAATTAATTACGTAGGAACTCCGAGCGACGCGACGCTGAAGTTAAAATTAGAATACATTGCACACCAATATCACGAAAACCCCGACTTGCAAAACGCATGGTTCGACTACGATTCATCAGCTCTCCCTTCGTTTGATGCAGAAGACGGAAGTGAACTGCAGGATATAGAGATCTTCCGGTTGCCGGACAACTATTGGGCATTTTCTTTGGAGTTATATGACGGTTACAAGTGTGGAAAGAATTCATGTGAGAATGAAAAGAAAGCTATCCAGATACGTAACGGTTATTACTACTGTGGTACGTGTCGACAGATGGCACCATTTGATAGGTACTGTCACGGTACACATAGTTGTCGCTTTCCCACACCCGGAACACTGACGGATCCTGATGTTGGGTCCACGCCGGAGTGGCAGAGAAATTCATATACGAAGATAAAGCAAGAAAACACTGATGGCTTTACGTTTGCGGATTCCATAACGTTGGCGTTGCACCTGTCCATGCTACAATATCGGAAACAATGGTTGCAAGAAGAAACGGATGATTTCTTGCTACGTACCAATTCGACTTACCTCACAGAAACGCGGCCGTACAGCATAGATTCGGCAACGGCGTGGAAAATGGAATTACCCGGTCCTGGGGCTGCTCTCGAATGGGAGGGGAGTCAGGGGGAATATGATGACAGTACGGGTGAACTCGATATTGAAAAATGTTTGTCGGATACTGGCTTTGCTGCACTGAACCGAATCAGTTATCGTGTTTGCCAAAATGACCACAAAATCAATGCCTTGAAAAGGATCGTAGATGATCTTTACACCAGAAGTGGCGTTCCTGTGATACAACCACAGTATTCTATGATACTTCCTCTCTCTGCTATTCAACTGAAGACGGCACGCACGGTCTTTTCGTGGGCACAGGCAAAGCGGACAGGAAAGGAACAGTTCATTTCGTATCTTTTGGACAGCGAACGAGAGTGCTTAAAAGCCGACAGGCTGACGTCGGTCTGTCGAGTTGAAGCAGGTCGCTTAGAGTTGTTCAACCCATGGGTGGGGGGTGATATTTCCTTGAGAAATGGCTGCGATATTGCGCCCGACATACTTCCTGAGCTCATCTCAACGAGGTGTCTGAATGGGAATGAATGCCCTACAGAAGACACAAACACGCCATTCTATCGATACCAGGTGCCGGGATGTAAAGAACGGGACGGGGAATTGGCCCGTCGGCTCGTCGGGTCGTCGGGCGTCGGGCGGGGAATCTGCGGCATTCGCCCGTCGGAGAATCCGGACCAGTGTACCCATAATCAGGGTATCCTTGGTGGGGGCAAAGGGAGCCCGCAAATAAACCTCTACGATTACTCCGACGTGGTCTCGTTTGACGGCACGGACACCGGTGGCGTGTTTACTACCCCGCGCCGTCTATTCTATTCCCAGAGAGAGTTCCTCGAATCGGTAGGCATATCAAAACGAACGTTTCATGTTCACGAAAAGGACATCGGCTCTCATTTCGTGTTTGCGTTGCAAGATGAAGTGTTGAAACTCGTGGACGTCGTTCTGTCAGGAAGCGCGTCCACTGTCTTAGCCCGTGAAGAAGAAGCCACACTAGTAAACCGTTTCAAAGACTATCTGCACGATTTGGACTGGATGGAATGGGACGAAGTTGCGGAGGATAGACATGCCCGTGAGATCGAACCGGATTTACCCACGACCTCTCGCCACTGGGCATGTCCTATCAAGCAACGAATCTACCTCTCGGGTTTGAACGATGCGTTCAGGCCCCTCATGCCGAACCCACGACGAGCACAGATAATGTTTGAAGCCCACCACGGTGGGTTTAGGTCCAGCACGGTGCAGAAGCTCGGCGAACACACGAGCGTTTTCAGGTCCAATGTTGTGACACCAAATGGGAATTGTTTCTGTACTAACCCGGATGACTGTATAGATACTATTTTTGACGAGTCTCCGTGCACGTTCGGCGATACTTTCCGATCCCTCATGGACTCGGAGTGGCGCTCGAGTAAATCGCGTACATACACCACGTGCAAGAGGCAATATGATTGGCCTCTCACTGGGGGTAAATTACGAGATGGTACTTTTGTGTCGTCGTCTTCCACGGATGAGCAATCGGATGAGCAATGTTATCTCCTCGATAGGTTGCACGATTTCAAATACCGATACAAAACTGTGGATGCAATGCAAAACAGCGATGCAGAGAGTAACTTGCGTTCTGGCGATTGTCGTACAGCACGCGCATCTGGCACTCCGGACAGTACGTGGAATCCTGCAGAGGTCCGACGCTGTTCGGAATGTCAACCAAGGCCTTCTTTCACAGCCGGTGGGCAGTCCATTCCCAGCGAGACGAGTTTTGGCATACCGTACAGAATATCCTCGTCCCGTATCATCGCCGAGGAACTTAAGTCAAAACTGAGGCATGGTATTTGTGGCAGTAATGAGCCATGTGAACAATATTTGAGCCTCCTCAACGTTAGTTTGTTCGTGCCGGATCGTTTTTGGGGCGCTTTCTGGAATGATTCGGAGGCGCTCTTGTATCCCGATGTCCTGTACCCCAAACGTAACATCACGTCAATCTACGACAAACTAGAGATGGCCGAGACAGACCTCTCGATTGAAGACGACCTGTGGGATATTCCGTGGATATACTGCGATAAAATCATCCCCGAATGCAGGGAGCACTGTACCGCAGAAAACAATTGCGTTACTTTATGCGATGCAAACAACACTAAAGGCTCCTGCATTGGTTCCATGAATCGAGAGACTTGGTTGGACCCCAAGCAACGACAAGAGAGTTGTTTGAACGAAATCTTGGAGGCTGGAAACTCAAAACCATCGACGTTTTCAATGAATCTCTGTGACGTCGACACTCTCACGGATGAATTCTGTAAAGTAATCGCAAACGCCAAACAAGACATCTTTGAGATCAACTGCCAAATAAGTGGAATCTGCACCAGGGAAGCATTTTTCTACACACCTAGTGTCTTCTCTATTGCTAATGGCGAATTCGTTCGCGATACTGTCGAATCATTCTACTTGCGGATGGATGTCGATTCGTGCCCGCAACGCGATACAGAATCCGCAGCGATCCAGGCGTCCAACCAAGATCTCCTTTATAAATGCCCAGCAACAGCCATGCAGACGCTATACAATCTCCTGGACTCTTTGAGGGCGATCATTGAACTTCTTATTCGCATCATGTACTATTCAAATCTTATGTTTCTCAACATGCTACGTCTGATCTTCCTCGGCGCAGATGCTAGTGATAGCGCCGCGGCTTCTGCCGAAGTCTGGAAGTATTTTCAATTACTCATCGATGCAGCCGGTGACCTCCTCAAAGAATTTGCCGAAATGTTGATTGAAATGATTCTTTATAATTCCACAATGGGTCCCGTTTTGATGCGCATTATTGAAATGATGTGTTGGTTGATCCACGAGTGGCAAAAGTTCATGTTGAAAATCGTCGCGTGCTCACTCGTAAACGCCGGAATCGACTTCTTGAACAGCATCGCGTGGCTTGTTCCGGGGGGTGTCTCCGATGCTCTAAAATGGATGTACATGGCGAAACAGGAAACTTGCTACGTAGAGCCGATCGACTGTAATTTCACCGATCCTTTTGGCGGTGACTTCGTGCTACCCTACTCGCTACCTGTCGCTACACGTTGTTGGAGCTCCTATGTAAGCAGGTATGGTGGGGGTGAAAATTCGCTTTCTTGTAGCGCGGCAGACACATGCTATGCCAAAGACCTTGCAACCTTTGGCGAGGACCCACTCCCCGGCTCGACTGCCGCTGGTTTACTCGCATGCGATGCTTGCCCAACACCCACGGATTTCACAGAGTCAAGATTTGGTTGTGATTTGTTCACACGGAGTTGCAAGTGCGGCGTACGTAACATCCGCAAGACGACCTGTATCACCAACCATGAATGCTCGGTGGCGGCAGACAGCACGTGTCAGGTTCTCGATAGCTTACTGAACGCGGATCCATATGGAATCTTGAGTTGTAGCGCCTGTACTGGTCTGAAAGTTTGTCTCGTTGACCCCATGTCCAATGGGGTGGGGTATTGTGCATGCAGTCGCGAGCATATTGCACCGCTCAGCTGTGGTCGAGCAGAAGTTGGGCAAACGTACCAGACGGGTGCCGGTACGATGTGCTACGCGGCAGTGGGTCTTGCAGTGCGCGACGGAATTACGGAACAAGTCAATTACAAGATAAGTGCATACAGTCTTGCCCTCTCTCGATGCGACCTACTGAACCCTAATTCGCGGCTGTGTTCGTTCGTGGAGTTTGCAAATGGTGAAACGGGCTTTTACGTGGTAGGCTCAAAGACGGTGAGCCAGGGTCGCCGGCTGTTGTCGGACGATTCCTTGATCCCGCGATTCGATTTTGCACTTCCCCCGCAAGCGCTCGACGACGCAGAAGCCAGAGAGGGCTGGGAATCAGTGCAGAGTGAAATATGCCGCTTCGTGCCTCTCCTGCAAGAAAACAATGCATCCTTGGGTATATCTGATCGATACCACCTGCGTCACTGCATCCGTTGGAGAGCGATCGCATTCGAGGTTTTGACGCAGCTGGATTTGCAAAACAAAATCCCCGATACCTTTTTGCTGGGCCTGCATGACTTTTCAGTGGATATTTTGAGCCACCCTTCGAGAATCGCACTCCTCACAGTGAACCCATCTATACTCCTTTTGAGTTTCCTACACTCGGAAATGATGACACCGGTGCGCTCTATGCTGCGGTCCCTCCGACAATTTGTTGCCCACGTGTCGGTGGAAATAGAAGGTGCCCGGCTGCATGTACAGACCTCCAACGTGAGCTTTGAAACGAACATGTCCCGAAGCCAAATACAACAGGCACTGTACGCAATTGGTGTCGGGAAATCTGTCGCAAGGCACCTCGTAAATAACCTATGGTGGACACGAGTGTGGAATACAAACGCGACATTGCAACAAACTGCCTCGGAGTTTAACAAGAGCACAAACAATGTGACCCAGTACTTTATTCGATCACTCCACACTGTCCCCGTCTTCAGTAGTAATCACCGCCGGAAACTCTTGCAGACAAACGATTTTGCACAACGTCTGGAAGACGTTTCCGACTTCAGTAAGGAGATTGCTCTCGGAAACGGGGACTTGCAGATCTTGGGGACCGCTGCCGCCACTGCCTACACGCAAGGACCTTCAACGTGGCCAAGTGAGTTCAAGTATTGGGAGCAGGACAGTGCGTGTGCCTTGGTCAGCAACTTTGCAGAGCTGGTATCAAAATCAGGCACACTCGCGGCTAGGTCAATGAAAAACATCAGCAACACCGAAATCGACGTCTCCTACGACATCATCGATGCCCTCGCAAAAGTCCTCTCGGCCCCCGCACAGCAACTTTCAGACATGCAGCGTATCGCCGAAACGAAAAACAAGCTTCCGTGGTACCTGCAGTTTATCGTTACGTGGGGTGAACAGCTCGGACTGGACTTTGGATACTTTGCGAGGTTACTTTCCAAGGCTCCAAACATGCTTTATGACCTTGTCTCCTGTGACATTGAAGCAGTCATCCTCTGTCAGAAACACCAGTACAGTCTCGTAACATCTTCAATAGTAGCAACGATCATTCTGTCTGTGGTGGGAGTTTTGTCCTCGTTGGTGGGTCTTCCAACAATACCACTCATCTTTTCAGTCATCAGCTTCTGGTCCATCGTGATGTATGTCAGTTTCGGGTACTCACCCATGTGCTTCCCGCTGATACCACAGTGTGCCGCTACGTCGCTTATCAAAGACATGGAGCGGCTCCTCCCCACCCGATTTGAGATCCCCCCCGCACTTGTCACATGTAATCTCGACCAAGCGACCACACCCCCACCCAATTGTATTGCGGAGTGTGAAAACGAACCGTTTGGATTCCGGGATTTCTACGATAATATTGTCTTCAGTGTTTGCCAAGCTTCCTTACCTCTTTGTGCTAGACTTGAGTCATGGATCTTTCAATACCAAAATCTACTCACAGATGCATTCGGAAACGATTTCGTCGAAGCACTTTCACATTCTGTTTTGCGATCCACTGTGATTTTGCATGGAGATACGAATATGATTACTGCATCGTCGTGGTGCAATGTAATGACATTTTACAAAGCTCTACCGGTCTTACTGTTGGCAACTATGGGACTGTCTATTGTACCAGTTTTCATAGGGATTCTTTTTAGGATATTCGCTGTATGGGTTCGGGTGGGCATAGCTTCGTTTCAGATGACACATGTCGAGTCATAGTTTTTTTTCTTAGAAAACAATCCAAGGCTTCTGCATCGTCGAGCGTGGGATAATGATACTCTTTGAGAGCTCAACGAGTGTCGAAACTGCCCTCGATGGCCTTTGTCCTCCATGGGTCTTTGAGAGTGCTCTACTAGTAAAGAGTATAAACGATTGTATATCAGTAGGCTTTGATAATTTTTGATAATTTTTAACGTTGGGTAAGTAAGCTAGCCACTCACAAGAATCCAAATCCTGGATTATTTGATTTTTAAAAAAAGATTGTAGAGAATACTTTGTTTGCTCATTCATAATGCCATACTCATCCGGTCGGTTGTAAAAGATTGGTTTCTTCAGGAAATGGTGATGGATATCAATGTATTTCAGAAACCCAGTTGCTAAACAGGACAACTCGAGAAAAGCCCTCGCTTGTTCTATGTACACCTTATCCGAGATGTTTTCTTGCTGGAATATATCTATTACAAAGTCGTTGAGTGCTGTAGACGGATTTAAAGCTATTTCGAGCGGTTGTAATATCCTACGAGAGCCTTTGTTTTTATTTTTGGGATACCATGCTAGAAATGCCTCGTCGTTTCGATTATTAAAAAAACTGTAGATAGGCCACGACGAAAGGTCCAAATTGAATTTTTTTTTCTCATATCGATTCTCCGGAGAAAAGGCAGACAAAGTTTGTTTATATACTTTTGGAAAGTAAGGGTTTAGAGCTGGTTCTGGTTTTGCTGGTTTTGCTGGTCTTGCTGGACAAATCAATGAATTGATTAATGTTGACATATCGCCGTCCTGCGTTTTCCATGTTATGTGTAGCTCATCATTAATCGCGTTCACATTGACGCTTGTCAGCTTCGGTATTTCAATTTTCCCTGAGAACGGATATCCAGATTTGTACTTATCCAGATTTGTAAATATATTCTCTTTTTTTCCATCTTTTATGAATGTACCTATGTTCATACATTTCAGCTTGTTACAAAAAGACTCTTCGTCAGGGCGCACACTGTTCAATACGAGATCCGTCCCGTCGACGCTGACACAGGCCATGGCCGTTTTCAATCGTTCTACAAAGGACGGATTACCTTTCACGTTTTCTTCTTCATTGCAAGCTCGCAAAAAAAATAATATCCTTGACATCGCAAGTATGTAATGATAAAATAGAGTATGTAGTAACCCTTTATGAAAATCTTTGAGCAGATATGGATGCTTTGTGAGTAAATCTTCTTTGCGTGGAGCACTCCCGGCAGCTTTTATCATATTAACAACATTTCGGGTAACGCTCCTTTCAATCCGTATGTCAAATGTATCTCGAAGCTCGATGAAATCGACCAGTGCCGTATAGTTCATTTGTTTGAATTGAGCCAGTGCAGCCTGAAAGCTTGTGTGTGCCGAATTTCTGTTCTTTTGTGTTTGAACATACGGTTCAGAGATATCACCGATGGTAAAATTATCTTTTGTTCCTTTTTCAGCAAAAGCGTAGAAACCTCGAAATATTTTTTGATAACAGAAAAAAGGGGGTAAATAAAAGTCATCTGCTACATGAGTATCTTCATTGGACCAGTGTCCCTTGGTAAAATCTTTAAGAGTAAGGAGTTTCCCCGGAAACATAGTGGGATCTGATCTAAGATCGACTATCGTATCTTGCATAATTACTGTAATGGTTTCTATCTTTTCTAATTTTTTGACAAACACATCAAATGGGTCGGTTGGGGCTCCCATTTCTCGTTCAAATCAAGGATACTTAAATATGAGTATGGATACAAGCTAAAAAGTACCTTGCTGGGGTAGCTGTTGACGATTCGGCGATCAGCCACACCTTCGCTGCCTTGCACAATGAATTCTTCCTGATTTAACCTCTGTATTTGAAATTTCGCCGTGTCAGTCGATTCCATGATGAGGTTGTAGAAATTTACGATGTTGCGAAGAATCTTTGCAGAAATACGTCTACAGGTCTGTAGTGGAATTTGGTAGGTTACTCAAGGTGGCCAGGTCTACGAATAGAAAAAGAAGATACGGAGGGGTGGGTGGGTGGGAGCGGTGGCTATTCACCGAGTAAATTGAGATCTCAACGCCTGGACAGCTGGCAAACATTGCTGCAGCAAAAAGCGACGTCGCGATTGTTTTCCCGAAACGTCTTGGTGTCGAAATCAATACTTCTTGGGGAAGTGTTTTGAAGTTGTAAGTTTCCAGGATTCGTTTATGATTTCTTTCAAATGTGCCTGGTGGATTTAGTTTGAAAAAAACTCTTGCTACACTTTTGAAAAATGCCTCATGAAATAATCTCTGATGATAACTTCTGTTCCAGCCCTTCTCGTCGAGAATTTCGAGGTATGAATGTAGCAGTCTCATGAAATGGAATGCGTCTTTGGTGTGTGCACCTTTGTCAGACAGAAGCATCCTTTGTTTTGTTGCTGGTATATGTTGTTGCGCTGCTGTGACGAATGAATCATGCTTCTTAATACTATTTCGATCGAGTCGCCATTTCACAGCGTACTCATGCAAGCCTTCAGAGTAATTACGAACACGATATGGCATGTTTTCGATGTACGGGTAGTCATCGCTTTATATTCATATATTATAATCTTTACAGAATACTGTTTTCTACAAAGGTAAGTATACTGACACATTGTACTCCATTCTCTTCTCCAATGGAAATGTGCCAGGACGAAATCGTGCATTTAAATTGAATAAGGGAATTGTTGTGTATATATTTGTAGACAGCATATGACCCTGGTCGTCTATCTGTCTTATCGTATGATTTACTTCATGGACCCTAGATTCTGGTAATTCCCCTAGAATTTTAATCTGATTATAAGTTTCTTGTGGTATTTGTTTGTCGTCTTTGAGATATGATTCGCTTGTCATTTGTATATACCGCCGAATATAGGGGCTTACTTCGGTGATGAGGGCGCGACTGTTCAGTCCATGTTTAGGATGTGATTTCACTTTCGTTATCAGCAACCCCGTCCAATTCTTTCCAGTGGTTTTACATTCGATCGAGAGAACCATAGCATTATGAACGTGTCGACCCCGACGAAGTGCACTTTGTATAGTAGTCCCATCGGAGAGCAGAGTATTTGTCATTTTATTGTTGCAAAATTTGACTACGTTCAAGTCTGTAGTTGATGCCGTCCTGATATTTGTGCCTAAACATATTTCATGTTGTCTCGCGTCTTCAAAACTCAAAGTGTCCCGGCGGTGTTTACATAAGATACTGTTCAAAACGGATATATTATGGTTGTTTGCACCGGCAAGTGGTATAATTTTGAAATGAAAATCAACGGTGTGTTTTTGGCCAAATTTTCGATTCCTGATTATCAACGAGTCTGGGTCTGACGTCTTGTGAAAAAACATATAATTACTTATCGGACCATTCGACAAGAGATCCTTGAATAGGTCATTGTTCTCTATGTCTTTTGTTTCGGTATTGTTTCTCTTGCATACCGATATCCCGTCTACTGGCTGAGATTGTAGTCGTTCCCGGAGCTCCGAAAGTATCTTTTTGGATTTTAAAGTGATTTTCTGAGAAGCCATTGCGCAGTTTGAGAAATAAGAATGTTGAACTTATATAATTAAGAAATGGGTTCTACAATTGCTACTTATAGATGTCACGGAACAATAATGGACAACCATCTTGTGTCACCCAGAGTGCAATGTCCTTATGGATTTGGATGCGTCACAAAATGGATCCAAAGCTCCGACGTGCAACTGCTCAACTGTTGGCTGGTAATTCGTTAGAAAATGCAAAGGAAAAAATCGAAGATACGCTAACTGCATACGTATCCGAAGAGGAAATGTTACAAGGACAGTTTGGCCTTGCCATTAATCGGATCAAGGAAATATCAAACAATAAAATAAAACATCGAGAAATCAGAAGTTTAGCGCCCAAACTCACAAAACTAAAGAGAATACAAGCCCAGATCCATTCCCTCTCGAATCAAATCAACGTTCTTGACCGTCAAATTGATTCTTTCCGTACTGACGTTGTTCAAACTGAACTACTAACAAGTCTACGGGATAGTATTACTGTGCTGAAAGAAACCTCACGTGATCAGTCACAGACCAAATGCGTCGATGATGTTTTAGATGATATGGATGAAGTTTTAAGTAAGCAGCAAAATTTCAATGAAAGTATAGCCTTGCCTTTACATACAAACACAATGGTCGAAACGGAAGATTCTGATATTTTGACAGAATTGTTTTCAATGTTTGACGATGAAAGTGATGCGAGGCCCCCTGGTGGACAACTTGAATTGCCGAAAAATGAACGGATCGAAAAGGGGCCGACACAATTTGTTAAGTCAGAAATCGAGACAGAAATCATGAACGAGATCATCATTGAAGAAGACGTGGACAGGGCGAATAACGAGTCCGAAAACCAAGGCAGTCTGATAGTAGAGTTCACACAGTAAAAGTTGATCACGTCATAATCTTATCTATCAACGTGAGTTTAAGGTTTTAAAATAGGTGAAACTGAGGTTTTATTTACTCATGAGGAAATTATTTACTCCTTTTCGGTTTTTATGACAACTTTTCGGTTTTTATGACATCTCAATTATTGTGACGAGATTATAGAACCTCGTAAAAGAATTGGACTCGCCTCGTGAAGGAAAGCAAAAACCAACACGCATGCCTCACACGGTGCTCGACGTACAAGAGATTTGCGGAGAGTGGGTTGTGTTACTCGATGATGAGCGACTTTTGGTGATTGGTGCACAGTTGGAAAGGGTCTACATTGACATCAAAAATATGGGGCGACCTGATCAGCTGGAACGATCAGATATTTTTGATAATGAAGATGGATCCAGGGTGGAGAACGCATCAACATCGTCAAAGATGAAGTACCTTGTAATGCTTTCAAGAAGGCCGGCCTACTCAACTTACAGACCGCATGTATTGGTGACCGAGAATTCTGAGGAGAACAGATATCTGGTGATTCTTGATGTGCAGAGTCGAAATATAGTTATGAACGAAAAGCTGCGGAACAATGATTCTAAAACAGATGCGTTCTTAGAATGTCCTTATCTTGGTTGCTTCTTGTCACCAATGGGTCAGAAGATTTTTCGTACAGTGGCATCAAGAAGCTGTATCGACGCCCCTACAATCATTGAAATTGAAGTGAGTTGTACCAATGCAGAATCCTACCGTGTCTTGCATATGAAATATCATGATATGGACGAGGAAATGACAATGACGAGCCGGGAATTCGCATTCAATAAATGGAATCTTCTAAGCAACCCATACATTTTTATAGAACGCGCTGCAATCTACGACAACGATCAACCGGAAGAATTTATGGTGATTGAAAAATTTGTGTGTTGGTCTCCTTCATGCGGAGAGCTTGATATTCCAATTCTCTTGTACGACACGGGATCCTTCCAAGGCACAAGTGTGCCTGTGCAGTTGTCGACGTATTGCACTGCAATGTGCAGATGGAAGTCGCAAGCCTTGCTTGACGATGAACCGTTCTTCGTAACCGATATGGTCATGGTCTACGACGATACCATATTACCCGAAGTCGGAATCGATGTAAATTGTTGTTTCGTCGGAGGCAGTCATGGAATGATCTATGTTGTCGATTTGGTAACTTGGAGAACTATTCCAACGTTCTACGTCGTGGTGATGTCGATAAATAACATCACATACGATCTACTACACTACAATCCTGAGAATTCCGTACTGATTGCTAGAGGCACTGAAGCCAATGGTCACTCTCGTTGGTACTTATTTGATATGACCGGGATATTGAGACGGATTCATGCTTTGGCCTACATAGACGGCCTACACATGTCAGAATCGCCGCTGTTTCCAACACAAGCCTCGATCGAATCGGAACGAAGACGTCTAGAAATTGAAATGGTGAATTACCTTGTAACCGCCAGTAGCGTTTTTGATTTTGGGCCAGGCCTTCTTCGTTGTTCGATGGATGCGTTGGGCAAAACTATGCAAGTCGCCACACGGGACTCGTGTAAAACGATCACATATGGGAAAGGGGTGGTTATGGAATGGAAGCAACGTATGGTAAAGAGGGCGATTGGTTGCAACGATAAAAAGTGTAAAATCTCGATTCTTACAAAAGAATTGATCCTTGAGATTCTTGAGTGGGTTATACAAGATATGGATTTTGAACAGCGGTGGAAACAAGTAAGGGGGTTTACGTAAACGTTTGTTAATGAAACATTTTTAATATAGAAAAAGGCCTGGGTTCTTCCGATTCTGATGCCTGCCCGGATGTAGGGCGTGAGAGTGCGTCCACAATACGCCTGGTTTTCGTAGGAAGTTGATTCCGTTCCTCCATGGATAATTGTGGTAGAAAAACTCCGGCTTCTTCCTCCCGCCAGTCCCTCTTGTTGCGCGAACCCGGATTTTCAGCAGATGCTACCCTATCTGTAATGTGGGATTGGATCGCAGCATTCTCGGCTCCTTGATTTGGTTCTTGATTTGGTTCATCTAGCATGTCTGCATCTAGGCTTGTGAGTTTCTCTTTGATATTTTTCGCCACTTCCATGTAATATGAATCATTCCATTGCATTGTGTATTCCTCCTTTGCATGCTTGAAATCAGCAGCGATTGATGGAGATCTATCAAGCAGGTTATGCATGTTGGCTGCCGAGATGTTTAGCTGTACCCAAACGTCATTTGCCTTCCTGTTTGCTGCAGGAGCTGAAGCTCGCATTGAGTATTGTCTCAAAAGTTTGTGGCCTGTAAAAATATTAAAAATATTACTATAACGAGGATGTCTCCTTAAATAATGTGTCAATTTTTCGTGATCGTCGTCTCCGATCTTTCCATTCAAATGTGGATGACATAGAACGTCGACTATTGCTTCAGCGTACGCTGCAATTGCAAGTGCAGAAAACGTTCGTTTTTGGTTGAGTTCAAAAATTAGGTTCAAACTCTGGGCAATTTTCACTGTTAAATGTAAGACGTAATTTTGTTGAATGAATCGATAGATGTCTTTCTGACCGCCACGATTGGACGATGTGTTCTTCTCATTCTCACGGTCAGAACGTTTCCATGTTTCGGTTTCGGTCCTACTTGTGTTGTTCGTATTTGAGTTGTTCGTATTATTGTTTGACCCGCCCTGTGGATTTGATTTTGTGGCGGGTTCGTCTTCGGGGAAGGGAAAAACCCGTTTTAAATTCCATGTGGTATACGGGATCATAACCCCCCAGAGAATCTTCTTAAGTTGTTTCACATCATCTTCGGAAACACTCTGGTTTACATCGTTCATCTCCGTTTTTAGTATGAACGTATTGAGATCGAGACCAGACACGCCGCTTATAATAGCCGCGGCGTGTCGATCCATGTTAAAAGCCTTACAGAAATGAGAGTTCGGATCTACAGTTGCACCTGAGAAAAATCGTTCGATCCCCTCCAATGACGATGCGAGCGGTTTTGTACTGACTTGCATTGGATCACTTTGTAATACCATGATTTTCTAATTTAAACATGTGGAACCTATATAGTGAGATTTCTTCTGATTCATAACCACCTACACTTGAGAGAATATGTTCAGCTGGCTGCACAACATGATGAACAGATCATTACCTTCGATAATTGAACTGGCAGTGAAGGGCTTCCTCTTCATAGTGATCGTTTCTTGGGTCGGGAACATGGGAGTCACATTCCTCGACCTATTTTCTGGTCGAATTCATTTCTTGGCCAATGGCAGGAAACAAGACGAGTGGCTGATGCGTAAGTGTAATGAGCCGGAATTTGCAGTGCACGTTTCTCATATGAGTCTGTGTGAAACCGTATTGTCTCGCGCCGACAGAAACATCCGTTTCGCGGCGCTGTCTTGGGCATACGAACAACTGAGGTATTGTGGATCATATAGTTGTACAGACCTAATTTTCGTGGGACTGGAAAAGGTGAGAATGAGCTCTCTTTCGTTCAGTTTTATCATCTTTTTCCTCTTCATAGTGATTCGTTTTTCGTACCTTTATCTTAACCCGTGGTATCTACAGCATCAGCGTAGACAGTTGCTCACTCAAGTTTATGTTCCACAAGAAACTAGCACACTACCGAACTATCATCAACACCATGCATTAACATGGGCCAACCAGCGGCCGCGCTTGACGCAGGATGCACAAATTTATGGTGGTTCGCATTATAATATGTAAGTAAACTTTATTTAAAGTTGATTGTTGAGATTCGCCTGCAATCGCAAATTGAGAATCTAGTGTCGGCTTATAATATCCAATCTGGACTATGGGTTAATGTGAGGTACTTGGTAACAAACAAAAACCAACCCATATATTGGAGAAAGTGACAAGGAACACCCGTCACGAAACTTCGCGATGCAAGGGTGGCATCGCCAAGGTTGTTGCGCTGGACGCGTATTTGTTGCGCTTGAGAAACTCCAGCGTCGAGTCTCTCGTTAAGCGAACGGCTCTCAACATGTCTCAAACCTTTCCTGTTAACAGCAGGGGTACCTCCTTTTTATTGTTTCAAATAAGTGTCCTAGAAATAAGGATATCAGATTGGCTGTAGGGCTTTCCGGAGGAAATTGCACGCCCTATGATTCGATTCCTATCACCGAAGCTTGGTGTCCAAACATCCTGTTGGTGGTAAGGCTTGATGCCAAATAGGTGCCGTTTATCTCGTTGATTTGGTGGATGGTGACCCTTCATTCCAAGACGTCCGTTATCATGGAATCGCCGCAACTGCTCAGTATGTTGACTCATTTGAACAGTATGGGGAGCTCCCGGTTGATTTTCCCTGTTTTCGGCCACGGCTAGTAGGGTTGAGTAAACGTTTCCTGGAATTCCTTGTTGCGTTTCCTCTTCAGTCAAAGTTATTAAGCCGCTCTTGTTTAAGCAAATCATCGCATATTTATATGGACAAAATAATCTGGCTGCATCGACGAACAGGTCACGACGGTCATTTTCTTCGTTTAATTCAAACTTCTGCATGTAAAGACGAATAGGACCATTATCTTGTCCGCGTATCGGGAAAATCCAGAGACCGACTCCGTTCTGTACATACACTTGCTCCTGATTATCGAACACCCCTGCATCGTTATCGTCGTAGAGTACGAATTTATCCCAGAATCTTTCCAAGAGTCCCAGTGATCGTCCGTGCTCGTCATACAGACTTTCCTCCCACCCCTGAATATAAACTGATACAAGATCGTTACAATGAATCTCCCATGGCCCAGTCGCGAGTGTCGACTTCGTACCACCAACTTGCGCTGTACACACAGTATCTCCCACTTCTCCCGAGGCTTCTGCATCGCCGACAGTGATGCCGATAGGCCGCATGTTCGGTAGAATGTTCATCATATTCTTGTGGTTTAAAAGTTTTGATTGATCGTCGACATGTGACGCAATAGCTTCCACCAATATCGCGATATGTTTATGTGATAAAAAGATTGGCGTATGAATATTGTATAAGAGAAAAGTAACATAACATGGCTTCATACTTCCTAGTGTGCTAGTTACTAGAGGGTATGCTTGATGCCTGTTCCATTTGAGCCCACGGCCCTGGCAAATGTTTGAACCCACACTCATGACGATTTCATCTTTTTGAATGCAATAAGATAGCTTTTTGGTGACAAGTTCTTGTTCAGATCCATTTTCGGTAGCAAAGGTTCGCAAAAAATCAGTCCCGGCTTTCACTTGCTGATTAATCTTGTTGCCATGATCCACCTGGCCAATGTTCATGTTGAGAATGCAACAAGCGGCTACTTATATACTTGAGTAAAAGGCAAAATGGAACGTTACAGTTCCGGTGCGTGAAAACTTGAGTGCATAAATGTTTTCGCGGTAGAGGGTATGCTTGAGGTTGGCATATAAATGGAGGTACTTGCGTTGGCTATTGTAGTATATGCCTCGAACAGGTTGCGAACTGCTTCTACTTTTTCGGGCTCGAATGCTGTGATAACACTGTAGATATATGCGGTATGAGCACACGTCAACACGAATAGAAGAAATACAAAAGCAACCATCGCACGAAATTCGATCTTGTCGTTGCAAATATAGCAGTCCCGAATAGTTACAGAGAAGCCAAAATGGCCCGTATGTTCGCAAGAAACCTTCAAATGTGGAGACTCGAGCAAAAGATAAGAGGTGAAATCATTCGACCATTTACTAACCGACGTGATTTGAATCACCCCATTCATCCTTTGTGAGATTGCCCATCCTTCTTGGCCATCGTTGTCTAAAATTTCTTTGATTCTAATCTTCAAGGTTTCGACTTCCATTTTCTGTAGTCTTTGGAGGTGGTATTATATACGTACGAAATGTCTACTTTTCAAACTTCGACGATGAGAGTTTATTTCGGTCTATTATGGATCACGTTGGTCTCATGTTTGACACTCCCTATTAAAGATAACTCGTATCCAAATTTGGTGGTTGACGATACTGTGCAGGTCAGTTGGACCAGTGGCTTTGTGATTGAGATGTTTCTTACATGTGGATTAATAGGGTTTACTCGTTTTGGTATTCGATGTATTGCACACGAAAAAGAGTCGACCATTGAACGTGAGTTTCTTCCTTGTTTGCAAACAAATACATCGCTTTGTATCCAACCCTCCATGCGATACGACTTTAACCTTTTTTTCCCCACGAATAAAGTCAGGGTAAAAAGCAGCGAAAGTGGGCAGTGTCAAGCCGGACAAAATCGAGAGCTAGATGATATCTACAACGACTTTTCATTGTGTAATTTAGGAGAAAACGTTGACGTCATATATAATCCACAGAAAAACTTGATTTACTGGAGTGAGTATCGCAGAAATACACCGATTTTGGAAATAATCGCCTCCATTCTTATCATCGTAATGACAATTCTTGCCTGTGAAAGTCTTATTCAAAAGGATACTAAACTACGAGACAATACAATAATTTGTCTTGTTTCGTTTGGGTGTGCCATTTTGATGCTTTTGAACGTAGACGGGCGGAAATATACCACTCTGACTTGGGAAGACGATCTATTCTACTTGTTTTCAGTTTTATATATATTATTTGGTATACTTGCTTGGTCGTTTATAATTTTTCAAAACAATGCGCACTCATTCCCGGTGAGTCAGAGATACGGTATAAACAGTGGTATTGCAACTGTGCACCTCCTCAGCAGTATCATGCTTGCAGGTCCCGACAACCCATACAGTTCTTCGTTTTTCATTATTTACCTTTTCCGATTTCTGTGCAAGGTGAGAGAATGGGACACTTCCCGACCAAGAGACCAATCTATAGAATTGTCTCTCTTCTCAAATCTTGTTGTTCTGGCTGATCTACTTTTTTGCGCTATTACGTTTCAGTTGTGTGTTATCAATCAATTTCCAACCAAGTCGGATGTTTATTTATACACTATTGGTTTGTACAGCATTGCGGAGACGGTTTCCTATCTCTACCTCAAGGAGTAGTATCTTCAACCAATGTAAGCACCTTGCAACATTTGAGAATGTGGACTTTCCTCATGAGGTAGGAAAGTTGATTCAGTTTGCTTTCGTTCTTTGGTACTTGCATACGAAGGTCATCACATCGTCTACAGTAGGAATTGAACACGTCATAAAACTTGGAGCCGTCAAGTGACGAACATTCCTGTTGAAGTTTGGTTGGATCGATCAAAACAGAACAATAAGTTTCGGCTACAGACATACAGTCAGAACATGAATAACAGACATAGTGTCTCGAATTATCCATGTCTTTGGTGTTTGAGAAATCGCTATGTACTGACCATAAATTGTCTGGCTCAAAAAAAAAAGTTGATTTCAAAAAAGACATACGTAATTTTTTTCTGTTAAGGGCCTACGATGTCGTATCGCAGGGTGCATATCGTAGATACCTACACCGCGAGAAAGACTTACAAGAATTATGGGCAATCAACATGCACCAATCCTTTACGCGTATCAATCTTGAAATCAAACAAATTTTAAAGTATATTGGTCTCTCTAAAACTCGTGGTAAGTTGAATGTCTCTACTCTACTTCAGAAAATTTCGACTTCTGTTGATGCACCGGAGTTGTGCGTGAATGAGGTTTGCAGATGCTATCTGACTTCAGTAGTGATTTTTTCTGGGATAAAAATCGTGGGGAAATCTGACATGGTTCCATGCATCATTGTCCACCGACGTTTCGAAAAGTTTTGTTGGTGTTTTTGGTTTTTGGCAAAAGTTGAATCTATCCTTAAAATGGTCACCAAAGAGAACTACACCAAAACTCCGGAAGTTACGATATCAGAAACAATCCAACAGATCTACAAGGATGATTCTCTTGTGATACGAGATTTAACCGAGCACTGTTTTGACGCTTTACAATATGTACACAATAGCCTAAAAATACTGCTTGATATGACACCATGTTCTGATTTCTTTGTTTAAAAGTTGAGCAATGGAATTAATAAAAAAGTACAGAAACTAATATAAATACTTTACATTGCCACACCAACAAGTACATGCAGAATAGTATCGTTGCAAATCCTGCGATTCCACCGCCATTAGATTACGACACTTCCCTCGTAATACTAGTGGAACGTGAACCCACTTTTTTGTCGTGTCTAAATATTATGAACAGTTTGTGTCTAGGAAATGGGGTTCAGTGCAGTATTCGATTTTCTAAACCTTCGAAAAACTTTGAGATGTTTTTTGCACAGTACTTTGTTTCTATCTTAAACTACGTACAGAAATATAAGCTCTTTTGTGGATTCTTGCCTTTCGTACTGAAAAAGCTACCAAAAAGCAACAATACAATTCCTGTTATCTTGCCTATTGGTTCCTTTACCTGGCACACTGAACTTGTTTCCATGCAAGAAAAAAAAAACAAAAGGGTGAATCGTACTTTTGATCAAAACACTGTTGCAAGGTATTTTTGTAACCCAAGCAACGATGTAGGAATAGGACCTGAAGACGTTTATATTGTAAACTTGGTTGAGCCAACTTGTTGTTTTCAGAGACGCTGTAGCATCGGACAAATTCTCTTCAGTCCCCTTTTTACGGTTGTAAAAACATTTATCGAGCTTGAAGTCGCTCGGGAACAGATTTCGTACGCAAACGACTGGAATTGTACTGCGAGATTGGTAACCTGCAATAAGCCACCACAACGAATGAATGAGGCACCTGGTTACACAAACATACCTTTCGGAGCAAACAAATTCGAACAAGCGCAGATGGAAGAGGGTTTCTTCTCGTATGAGAATCAAAAAATTCGTTGGAATAACGTGAGTGAAATGGCGCGTAATGCTCTCGAAAGAAACGATTTCCTGTCAGGTTCAAGACATGTTCCATCTTCTTACCATCTACCTATGCATCACGATTTGACCAACACCCCACATCTGCAGCCCATTGTAAATGTCAAGGAGTTGGAGGATTCATTTCACGTGAAAGTTGCTCATGTTTTCGGCGTTCCCGTGCAACTAATGGGTACAGACCATGGCAAAATATCAGGTATGGATTCAGATAAACTACCACTTATTTCGGAACTGATGGCTACCTCTTGTCGCGATCTTAGTGCTCTACACTATAAATCTCTCCTTGCAATGTATACTGCGGTGTACCAACCAAAATCAAGCGTTTATGACCAATCAATCCGATTCAAGTTCGATGTTCGGAATCTTTATAGCGAGGAAATAAAAGAACGGGAAAATGAACTCTTGGAATTGCAACACCCCACGAAACCCAATCCTACAAAGAAGAGTAAAGGGTAAAAGTTGTGTAATTCTAGTTTTATGTGTATAAGTGAAGATTCATAGATATGCATAAAATGATGGATACTATCTTCAATTCCCCCAGTCCAAATCTTAAAAACTCACTGTTTAATATATCCGCAAAGTTGACAGAACCGCCTCTACAGAAGAAAACTGAAGAGTTTCACGATAATCCACAGATGTATCGCTTGATACAACAGCGTGATTTCACAATTTGTTTTTGTTTTACGGCGCTGATCTTACTCGCTGTTGGCTTTTGTGACAACCCCCAATATGAGTTTGGAATTTTCTTGGTATCTTCTATTCTCATTCTTGTCCACATATCGCTTCACATATCAGAAGATAAGGTGTGGTACAGTGGATTATTTTTGATTGTTTTGTCCCTTTTTCCCGTTTTCGGGGGGCCATATACGCTGTTCTCTGTCGATTGGAGATACGCAATATTTATTACATGCCATTCTTTCTTTCATCATGGGGTTGCCATTATGATCGGTAAAAAAAAGCTACATGTAATTGTATCATTTTCAACAGTATGTATTCTATCGTTTTCCACTCTTTTTTTTGATTTTTCTCGTAATTGGACAATGAATCGTGTTGTATGTGTTGCAGCATGGTTCTTGCTTTTTCCAGTCATATTAAATTCCGTTTTTGGCAGCGGTGATGATGTTAAAGTCAGCCTCGTTAAAAAACTAAGATAATATTCATTGTAAGATTGGCACCCGATCAGGTATGAAGTGATGCATTAAAATCTTCATAACATCCACGTGTAGTTGGCCAAATGGACATGCAGGTGATGATGAAAATCCAATGGCGATCGCATCAAGAAGCCCAAACACCTTATTTTCAAACACCTCAAGAGTATATTTGTCATCAATGAAATCTATAACAGAGATCTCTTTACCCGTAGTTTTGCTCTTGATTGTGTGAAAGGGATCGGCACCGTAATCCAGAAGTTCCTCGGTGATCCGTGGTCTTTCATATATGCACGTATTCTTCACGCAGTACATCAACACTGATATTCTATTTATATCGAGTGCATTCGCATCTGCTCCCGACGAGAGAAGCTCTGACACAACTCCTTGCATATCCGGACTCCAGTCCAATAAACAAATATGCAACGCTGTGCGTTTTGAATCAAATGTTCTGAGGTTGACCGACGCCTTATTGTGCAATAAGTAAGACACGATAATATTTGGAAACTGGCAGGATACAGCCCTGTGCAGAGGAGACCGTCCCATATATCTTCCGTCTACCAGTAAAGGATACAACAAAAAGACTGCATCAAGACAGTCGTACCGATTGTTCACAGTAAACACATGTATGTGATAAGGTAAGTGACAACATGCATATTGTTTGTTCCAAAAATCCTTGGATAGTCGCAATGGATACAAAAAAACCCCTCGAGTTGATCGAAAGCATGTATGCATGGATATGTTTTCGTCCATGTTTTTCCTTTCGATGACAGTTAGCGTGCTTGTGTTTTGGAGTGAGATGCATAAAAAACTTTAAAAAACTCACTCTGATAAAGAACAAATAACCACTTTGATACAATTTGGTAAAAAATAAATTATCGCCGCTTCTTCGATCTGAATATGTTGTTTCTTGTAGGCATGTAGATATCTTAAAAGTTGTGAACGATGTGCAACACGCGCACTAACACTGGGTACGCCCACCTTGAGTTCGAACACAAATTTGTTTGCCACCTCCAAATCAACACTTCCCACCAATATTGGTATTTGGCTACTATTATCAGAATATAAGGGTCGTTCATCCAGCGCTGCAATATTTTGTTCGTACAGCCTGTGTAAGATTGCCTTCTTATAAAAATGCTCTCGACAGTTAGTTGGTTCGTTCTCCCGAACCTTGCACATTATTTGAATAATTTTGGTAAATTCTGGGCTCCATTGTTTTTCGGGACTGCATTGTTGTTCTACTGTTGTAACGTCTGAGACAACGGGAGATCGATTTGAAATATATCGAAACTTATTGAATGGATTTGCTTTGCATCTCTGTTGAGGCGAAAAGAACGCAGACGAACGACTCATCATTCGTTTGGTTTGTGAACCTCGTATCATTCTTTGCTCGTACAAAATAGTGTTCTTTTTATTAGTCGCTGGAATACTTACTATACTGTCCTTGTGTCTCTTTCAGCAATTCCTCCAGTTTTTCATTATCTAACTCTTCTGGCGATACGGAAGGCTTTATTGGTTGTTTTGACGGAAAGCTTTTTCGTTCTGTGGGAACCACAAGGACTCTGTAAATAATGCAGCACCCTAGGAAGCCCATCGCCAGCAGAAAGGCTTGAAAATCGGCAAATAAGATAAGTGATGAAAAACGTACAATACAATGATGAAATGAGTATACGTTTGTGTACGTCAGATATTTATGATCAACTTTGAAAATCCAAATGAAAGAAAACATAACGAATGTCCATACTTTGAAATTTTCTTCCCAAATTGTACGAGTTTCATGATAAGAAGAATTACTCACCAAGAGAAAACAGAAGGAGTTCATGGTCAAAAGTAATATTGATAATAATCTCGATTTGTGTACATTACAAATCAAGTCCGATTGATTTGTGTATGGGATCAATAATGCTTTGCAGTTGTAATGTACTGATTGATTGATTTCAAATAACTTGTCGACAAACACTATTGCAAATCCGTTTAGAATTGTCCATGATATGAATATAGCGGAGATTACGTACGAGTTCGAAATTCTCATCAGCAGTGCTTCATTGAATTGAGTATGTTGAATTCTGATATCTTGTATGAGAAAATTAGCGGCGATGAACGCCAATGCACTTGTACTGTCAAATATGATTTCAGGCAACGTCTCTGACTTGACATACAACACAGAGTAAATGATTGTGTACCGTTCGGAAAGAGATAAAAAGTTCAGGCCATGATGTAGAAAAAATAAAACTAGTGTGCCTAAAATTAAGGAGATTGCTGGTCTGTATGTCCTAACTAGTGATAAATCCACTTTCGCATCTTCCATCTAGTGCTCCGAAGAACTGTTTCATATATAACTAAATATGAATCACATTGTAAATGCACAGCGTGATACCCCAACAAACAGTATCTGATCAAAATATTTATGTAATGCTTCTGTTTGTGTTGATTGTACACTCTATCGTCACATATCTTCTTTTCAAATTTGAATCTTTCATTGAGCAAATCTTTGGAATCCAAGATTCGGAATGTTCCCAGCCTCCACGACAAGAAACCCAATACTCTTCTCTAATGAAAACTGATCGACTCTTCTCGTGACCGCACTGAAACAAGCTGTAGTTTCATGCACTTTGCCACTCTATAAGTTTTTTGCTCAGGTTGTTGCGTAGTTGCTCGTTTTCGTCCTCTAGGACACCAATACGTTCATTTAGATGACTTATATCTTCGTTCCGCTTCTTGAGTTCAATATCCTGATTTTTGATCATCGTCTTCATATCAATTACCTCCTGTTGCCTCTTCCTCCTACTGACAGCCGCAGAGATCTGATTCTTTTTCCTTCTCAATTGTTTTGCCAGTTCCTTTTTTTCCATTGGATGAAGAACGGCTACAGGATCTGACGACATGTATACTTCACCATGTTTTGCAAAATGGTCGCTCATCTCTGATCGATTTTTGTTGCATACCGTAGTCTGTTCGAAAGTGCCCCCTTCAGTTCCAAAGCCTATGGGTTCAAGACTTATGGATTGCCATAAATCGTGGAGAGTGTCCGTGTCATCCATGAGATGAGATGACGTGGTGGTGTGTAATTTTTTTGCTATTGCTGATGAATACATGATGAAAACAATGACGTGTTTGTCTGCTTTTTTTATTTTTAAAATTCCTTTTTTTGTTTTTTGGTACATTGCTGACTTTCATATTCCAAAAAAGGGTCCTCTTCTTCATCGATTTTTTTCGACACACACTCAAAATCTATAGGTTGACCAGAGGAAGCACCATCCACTTGGCGATATAATTGTACAGTTCCGCACTGATGAACCAAACAATAATGGGATACAGGAAGCCAATAAATCTTACGAATATCGACCTTACTCTTGTTGATCAATTTCAGGAGATCATGTTTTAATGTTTTGAATGATGACGAGTCAATAACATCATAGTGTGCAGTTACTTTTCGAACTTCGTCCTCCCATTCGCACAAAGTAGGGTAATCTGTAATACACGCCTCAAACAATACTTCCGATTCACAGCTACTCATTTCGCAACATGTAAAATACCCCGTACGTAAATATTTGAGAGTTACCATAAATATCAATTCTGTTCGTCTGATAGTTTTTTCGCGCACCGAATGTCCTTCCCAAATCGAGCGTTGCTCATAAAATATGGCTTGCCCAAGGTATTCCATAGTGCATATGACAAATTCTTGGTCACATTTCTCGACCTCAATAAAATGTTTTGTTCTACAAGAGTAGAACATGTCTGAAGTACGACATCCGGACAGATAGACCTCAAAACCGTATTGTCTCGCCTCAAAATAGAATTGCAAATTCGAATAGAAGTTCGCATTTCAGGAGCTCTGTACAGAGGATGTCCCGGGAATAAAATGCTGAGTATAAAACGGTCAATCGTCAACAATACTTTACTGTGTATTGACTGACGTCGCACCCATGAATCGCATAAGACACAGAGAAAAAAGGACGATAAGTTTCCACTGACATTCATCAAATACTTATATAAAAATGGTGTTTCCCGCGCCTGTTTTTCCAAGAAACTGTGAAGACTTCCTGTGGCTAGAACATAGCAATCTTCACCGTGTCTCGAGAAACACAGCTGACAAATTTTCACGGTAGTCATGCGTAAACGACAATATACAGCACTTGCAAAAACTGACGTGCAAGATAGTTTTGGAACAGATGTATCGTCAGCTTGGAAGTCTTCCAAGCCCTTTAATGTCCCCCCAAAAAAAACAAATGAAACACAAAACGTTTCAATCCCCGATACAATTCATGTAAATATACCGCACCCAGTGATTCATAATCTCGTGGTGACTTGTAAACTCCAAATGTCTTCTCGGCCTGTTGATCTCCAATATGTTTTCAAATCTCTTCCGAATGCTTTTTATGATCGAAGTCGTTTTGCGGCCACAACAATCCGAAGTGTAAATCCCGTATCTACAGCTCTACTATTTTCTTCGGGTAAAGTAGTACTGACAGGAGCAAAGGGTTTCAAAGAAAGTTGTTTAGCAGCCTTGAATATTTCAATACTACTTCAAAGATATTTATCTGTACAGTGCAGAGTGGTGGATGTTGTGGTACAAAATGTGGTCGCTCATGTGGAATGTTGTCCTAAACAAGATGAGAAACCTCCTCTGACTTTAAACATTAACAAGTTCTACGAGGAACATAGTCCATACTGCACCTTTCAAAAAAATCTGTTTCCGGGACTCATCTATCGTCCACCGCTGAGCCCGATCGTTTTGTTATGCTTTTCTTCTGGTCGTTGCGTAATAACTGGGGGTAAAAACGAAGCCGATATTGTATTTGGTTTTTGCAAGTTGTGGCCGACTGTACAAAGTTACTTAGAGTGAAGAAGGAGGTCGGAGTCATGATCCCCAGAAAGTGGGGGGTTGGGTGTTTTTGAGAAGTGTGAAACGAGTCAAAATAAACGAGGTTTTTTTTCTTTCTTTCTTTCAATCGTAGCAATCCTAATCATCTAAAATTCCGATCAAGTTGTATACATGGTTCTTCATCGTCTGCTTCATCGTCTGTTGGGTTGTCACACAGTCCAAATCGGCAGCCATACATTTGCAAACTTCCTTAGCATTGATAAGGACTTCCTTGTATTTTGCTTCAAGAGACAGATTTACCAACGCGATCTCTTGAGAAAGTTTCTTCGTCATTTCTTCACGAATACTTCCCAGAGCCACCTGTTGTTCAATAAGTTTTGCTTCTAGCGCTGATATTTGTTTAGAATATACAGCTTTGACCTCGGTCAATTGACTGTTGCGATGATCTTGCTTTTTTTGTTTCTTGGTAAATGGTTGATTTTGTAATGCGTGCACTCGAGACTGTGGCATCAAAACTAGATAATCCTTCTCTGATGGAATGTCTTTTCAATCATTTTTTTTTTTTGTTATTTTTTTCACAAAATATCAAGTCACAGAATCCATGAAAAAAAACCTTTTTAGCACGCTGAACACAACTTGTTAAGTGTAAGGCCGATCGGGATCAACCTTTCTCAATCACAGTAGAAATATTGTGCCATGGATTCCGTCCTGGCTGATGAGTTTTCCGAGACCTTGACACTGAAAGCAGAACATGATGAAGATGAATTGCCCTTGCCTGATTTTCTGGAAAGAACAGAAAACGGTGCAGTGGCTTACAATACTGAAGGCTGGAATTCCTTGGTGAAATTGTTTTGTACCACTCCGGACACTGGTTCTCGGAAGATCTTGAAACTTCTTAACGAAAACTGGATTGAAGGCAACAAACTCAGTACGCTGAAAGTGATTTTTTTAACGGGACACGTCAGGGAGGGGAAAATGGATAACAAGAACTTTTTGATAATGCTCAGATGGTTGTACGATAATCACCCAGCAACATTGTTATGCAATCTTCAGTGTATCATGGACATGACCTACGCGAAGAATCTCTTGGAGCTCTTGGTTTTGATTTTGTATCCGAATGGGTTTGAAGTTCAAGAGATTGCAATGGCATTCCATAAGGGATGGTTGAATTTGGATGGTAAAATAATGCCTCCGACCGATCCATATTCTCCCGACCAATCAAGAAGATACAAAAATGAAAGAAAACAATCAAGGCGTGAAAGCAAGAAGATTGCATTCGCGGAGGAACTGAATGTTGAACTAGCGTCTATCTATGAAAGAGGCACGAGTGAACCAAAGTGGAAGGACGAAATTATCAAAGAAAAATGGGACGACTTTTGTGAAAGGCAACTAATTGATAGCAAAGCAATGGAGAGGCATGCCAATGAACAGAAAAAGATCTCTACAAGGGCGTTTTTAAAGAATAAACGTATGGAAGGTATGAGCAGTGTGTACGATTCGATGGAGAAACGTATTATCGATATTTTCTCGTTTCATATTGTGGATGTTTGGATGAATTATGATTTATATGTAGATGGCAAGGCTGCGTCAGGGTACTTTGGACCTGGACATTTGTGTGCAAAGTGGTTCCCGAATCGTAATGGGAGACACGACAAAATTCTTGGGATTCGTTCAAAAATGGTAGACAAACTTTCCCAGGAAGTTTTAAAAAAGGAACCGTGGCGCATATCGGTTACCAAACACGAAGTGGCAAAATTCATCACACAACTTCGGAAAGATGCATACGTTGCCGAATCGTTTATCGGAAGTGGTGATTGGGATAAAATTGATGTCGACAGATTGCCAGGTCGATGCCGGCTTCTTTATGGCCCCACGGTGTTTAAAAGACACGTTCCAGATTACATGAAAAACCTGGCAAAACCAGAGAAGCTCGATAAGATCAATGTGGGTGGTGTTCTTCTTCACGAACTCATGTGTAAGGCTGTCGTGCTTCATGCTGCCAATTTCGGGGCTGAAGAAGTGGCTAAGGCTGCAGAAGGGGCGGAGGCTGCCCGCAAGGCTGCAGAAGAGGCTAAGGCTAAAGCAGAGGCGGAGCCTGCCCGCAAGGCTGCAGAAGATGTGGAGATGGAATCCGTGTCGGAAGACTCTGAGTCTTCATTGGGATGGGAATCCTCATGGAAATGTAATGCAATGGATCTTTCGACAAGTCTTTTATCATGGGAGGCTGCGTTATTGTACAGTCCCGAAGAGCGGGAACTGTTGGGTCTCGAATGTGAGGTCATGTGGCAGAAAAAGTTGAAACAACTATGCAACGGGCGAGAATTCAATGCTTTGTGTATGTCGGATGTTTCCGGCTCTATGCAAGGGACCCCTCTCAAGGTCGCCATTGCACTCGGAGTCGCGATATCATCTATGCAACCGCCTGGTTCTGCGTTCCGTAACAAAGTTTTGACCTTTGAAGAAACCCCACAAATCGTCGAACTTGATGAGCCGATCAAGTTAGCTGAAGCTGCAGTGAAAATTCTTAAGGCAGGTTGGGGGGGGAGTACTAACATTGAAGCAGCTCTAGAACTTTACCTAGAACTCACCATAGAAGAAAACAATTCATGTGGTCCAATTATCATTGTCAGTGACATGCAGTTTGATGCGGCTCGTGGATGGAACGCGGTACCTTGGGAAACAACTTATGAAAAAATGGTGCGACGCTTCGGAGAAGAGAATGTTGAAGTTCCTCTCATCATCTTCTGGTGTGTACGAGACACCAAGACTGTACCTGTGCAAAGTGCGCAAATGAGAGGAGTAGTAATGTTGGCTGGCTTTTCAGAGACTCTATTGGAATCTCTGTTCGACCCAGATATTGCAAACAGAACGCCGGAGTCTGAGTTGAAAAAGTATCTGTGCCATCCAGCGTTTCAAACTTTGCGACTGAGTGACGTAGATTTGGAATAAATGAATCTAAAAAAATAAATGCTTATAGTACAAAAGAGTACTGTTGTCCAAATTTAAATGCAACGAAAGGTTCGGGTATGTTTTTATGAACCGAAATCCGCAAATGAACCGTGGCTTAACATCTTGGCAGCTCAAATTGGAAAATGGAGTACAAACCACTACGTAAGTCATGTAGAAATCCAATTCGAAGATGAACGAAGTTGTAGCATTTTTGGAGGTGAAACGGTCTTTTTCCGTCGACGATCCTATTCGAATCCCCATTACATCGTGAAAAGTTTCACAGTGGAAGCAAAAAATTACGAAAATATGTACGCATACTGTGCGGATATGGAGGGACAGGTTACATTCAGTGATCTCAAGATGTTTTGCTCTCCCTATCTGGGTCTATTCTCTAACCGTGATGCTACATTTTGTTCTGAACTGGTAACGAGGGTTCTTCAAAGGGGTCAAGTTGATATCGTGAAAGGATTAAACGCATCGCGTTGTACACCAGCTTCGCTTTTGAAACAGATGAATAGATGTGAAACGTTATGTTTCGACAGTACACCGCACAAAATATCACAATTCACATCAAACATTCATTACAACACATGAGCACTTAACGCCACAAGCCGCGGGACGGGCGTGGTGGTTCTAGAAGGCTGCTAAGTAGGCCACTTCGTCGTGTGTTGTCATCGGATGGGCGAAAAGATTCACCCATCCCGCGAGGTTCACGAGGTTCATCACCCCACGGATCTGCGGGATGATGACCTCCAGGATGATGATAATGATGATGAGGATATCCATGATTACGGTGGGGGTAGAGGCCTCTGATCGGCATTGGCCTCTGATCGGCACGCTCAAACATGCGACCGCCATAAGAGTCTCCAGTCGATGCTGACGCAGATTGAGAATAAATCTTATCCTCGATGTTGTTCAGCCGCGCGGAGACAAGTTTCATATAGTCAGAGGACAGCTCAGAATTTGTCTGGGTCTTTCCGAACTCATGCGTTGAAGGAGTGTTCTGTATACCATATGCATTCTGTGTAAGAACGGGATTGGAAATCAATTGTTGAGGTACATATGGTGTTGACACGATTGGGTTTACCCCCGCCTTGAAATCCACAACCGGGATATGCTGGGTTTCATATTGCATCGGAGTATTGTAATGAACTGGTATCGTGTACATTCCCGTGGGGTCATTGGTCATCTGAGTCGCAAGTGGAGATTGTACCACTACAGAAGGAAGTTGGTGAGCACCCATGGCAGATGCGAGATGCATGTTGGATTGCACATGGGGAGGAAGTTCATTGGCGAGTTGAGTTTGACGAGGAGGTGCGCGAGACATTTTTCGTTACGACATGAATCAAAGCTCCTTAAATATGAAACGATACGAAAGTCTCAACACGATCCATGGTGGATAAATGCAATCATTGTACATAGGGAAACAAGCAATAAAGAAACAGAAAACGAGATTGCAAATATTTCATTGTAGGTTTTATTGTGTATATCGCTATTTTTCATGTTCATTTGGAGAGTTTAACGTATCTCGTTTATATATTGATTTCCCTACACTACGAAAAATATGCATTCGAAAAAACATTTACAGAAGTGGTTTGATTCCGAGGCGAGGTTTTCAGCTTCCATTGTGGACAACGTAGATGATTTACCACTTGTCACACTTGAAGTGAAACGGATTCAACCTCGTACTTATAAGAAAAATAAAGATTACAATGATCATGCCTTTTCTCTTTTAAATGAACTTTACACTGGAGAACATCTGATGATTGAACCAGGTTCACTCATACACTTGTCGAAAACATTGCCAAAGTTCAACACATCTTCCAACATGTGGGAATGTAAACGTGAGGAATTGATAGTTGCACGAGTTGAGTCTTTCTTCTACAAAACACCTCAATCACATTTACCAACGAGAAATGGGGTGCTAAAAATTTTCGGGTTTGATACTGAAATATAGATACAATATAGAAAACCATATATAAGGTGGAGTCAAGGTGTATGTATCACGAAATGTCTGCTGCTGAGCCAGTCACAGATTCAAATAACGGAGACACTGCTGCCCTTCTTCAAAAGATGGCGTACCAGGCCAAACAAATTCAAGAGCTCACAAGTATGGTGGAGAAGGAAAAGGAACTAACTGAAAAGCTGACAGAGAAAAATCGCGCAGAGATGAAGCAGATGTTTGATACAGTCCTCAAGGCTTGGGTGGAAGAAATGGATGCTGGTGAATCCGCCAAGATGCAGTTCAAGCAGGGCCTTGAAAAACTTTCTGAGCAAGGAGATACCTCTAATGGAATTTGGCAGGTATGCTGTGCTGCATCAGAGCGATCTTCGAAAGATCGTTCAAACGCAGCGGAAAAGGAAAAGATGTACCAGAAGATTGTTGAAGAAAATAATAAGTTGCAACAGCAGATGAAGGGAGATTTCATCTCTGAATCTGCTCGTATAGGTGAGAAGCGCTCTGCGGAAGTCGATCCACAGCCAGGCGGTGGGGCACCGGACCGAGACATTTGGAGTGAGTTTGGGGGCTACATGCGAGGTTTTGACACACAGTCTTTCATGCCAGCTTAGTTCTGGTTTATAATATATATTAAATAAGGTGTGTAAGCTGTATAGGGGCGACACTCGGCATCTGTAGTCCTTTGCCCGAGCGCACTGCGGCACAACCCTGCATTGAATGTCCAAGGTGTCCATTGCCCCTGATTGTCTTGCTCATAACACCTCCTCCAGATGTCCTGTAGGATCCCTCGAAGAAGAAAGCGTTGCAATGACTGTCACATTGGTTCGCAGCGTGACCTGCCGTCTGGCGGAAAGCGTGAAGAAGTGTCCAGTTAGGGCAGAGGCCTGCATAGGTAGCACGCATATTTTTGTTGGAGAATTGGTTGTTATCATCGACTGGAATGTCATCTGCGCTGTCCACTTTCGTTTCCCAGTGGCTCATTTCCGAATGATAGGTAGAATAAATATTTTCTGGATCAGCATAGAGGTTGGCATTGTTGCCTTGCAAGTTAGATGGAGGTTGAATACACACTGGGTCGATCATACTGGACGAGATAGAATTATTTGGGTCAACAAAAGCCATACAAATCAAGCTCGCAGTTTGCATGCCAAATGCTTCGTCAAGACTCTCGACCTTTGATTTCCAATGTTCGAAATCGTCGCCATCCCAATTTTCGCCGGTTTTAAAAGGTTGAAGTTTTGTGTTACCACCACCGGTATAGCCACAGAATGCGATATCAAATAGTCGGATAGCCCCTTTATCGTTGGTGATGACGGGTTTACAGTGATATTTGAACGACATTCCCCATTTTCCTGTAAAAACATTTGTTTTTCAGTCCACTTAGAACAAGAAGGGAAGGGCACGAGACGCATTCAGAGTCAGTGTGGAAGGGAGAGAGTGGGGAGGGGTGGTGCCATATTGCGCGTCGTCATAACAAGAAACTTCACTCTGTCCGTAAAAAGAGGCACCGAGGTTCTGCAAGCCACCGTTTCCGAGCACAGCAGAATGCATTTCATGCTCCCAACAGGGTCGCAAGATTACAAAAGTGACTCCATCGGCACCTCTTAATGTTTGAAGATGCTGGTCACTGATAGCCGATGCTTTCAGTAACTGGGAATAAGTAAGCGGCACGTCACAATCCCGGTTCTGATCATACATCGTGATTACTGATTGGTTTTCTTCTGGTAGAGCCACAGTCTTGTCCACATGCACTGTATAATATTCTCCGACGCGGACACGTCTCACGAAGGGGTCTCGTGGCGCAGATCCTGTCTCCATGGAAAAGGACCTCGTGTTAATTATCTTCAACCCGCGATAGCTTGGGAGCTCCATGCCTGACGCTAGACGTTCTTGGCCAACAGGTCCTTGAGTCATTACATTAACGCGTGGTTCAGTCATATTGAGTTGAAAGGCAATGCGACTTGAACACAAAAGGAAGTTTGGCGGAGGGGCGCCCCATTTCTTGAAGTACGACTTTGCTTCTTCGATTGCAACGTCGAGGCCGATGGTGGACTTGTTAACTAGTGCAAAGCTATCCACGTATTGTCTTATTTGCTGATAGGCGTCACGGTCGTTAAATGCATACTTTTCAGCCTCTTTACGCTCATGACTCGGGGCAGTCAGTAGGCAAATATGACAAGCCAGGTCATTACTGTACTGCACCGAGCCTATAAGTTGGCTTAGCTGTCGAGAAAAGTCTACACGTCCTTCATCACTGGCGAGGAAATTGTGTTCCTGTCAATGTGATATATGAGTTATAGTAAGTGCACACTTGATGGTGGGTTGGGTGGGGTTATACCATCGTAATTGCCAAACCTTGCCTCGTAATATACGAGGAGTAGGACTCTTTTGTCTGGGTAAGCACTCTTGCTGCGGATTCATACGGTACACGGCTCGCGAGACCTTCATCGTAATTATAGACACTCCATTGGATCTTACCGTCCGGTGAATCGAGATGTACGTATGGAAGGATTACAGACGTGAAGGGGCTGTTTTCCGGCTGCGTAATTAATCCATCCACCTGATCCGTCAAATAAAGTGACGGTCCTTTCAATTTATCAGGAAGGTGGTGACGCTGAGTTCTGCGCCGACGTTGGCTATCAAGAACTAAATTCTCGGCATCAGGTCCGAACAATTCTCTATATTGTTCAATTGTTGGTGCACTACTTGAACCCATATTCGTGCCGCCACTACTATGTCCCATATCACCATTTGGGAGTAGGGTGGTATGTACTGGAGCTCGATTATCGTGAGCCGCACCGTCGGCCATTGTGGTGTGTGTCAAGATAATCTACATACTTATATATATCGAAATTTATTTGTCAGCCGAAATACGGTTTCTACGTAGAACATGGAATTTCATATGTGAAACGCAAACGGGCACTGAATCCGTAAGGACGCGCCTGTGCCTCCTGTGTGGCTTTCTGTAACAAGCTCCTCATCTCGGGACTTCCGTCGGCCTCTGCAATTACTGTCGACATCTGCTTATCAAATTGCGGCTGCACCGCACCCCAACCCTCCTTGCTCGCCGGTTCAAGGTGAAAACTACAGTTTTGTAATGTAACGTGTTGAACCTGGCTGAGAACTGTGTTTCGAAGAACACCCACAGCGTGTTCAAAAATAGGGCGAGCGATCGTGTGCCATTTACCCTGTACGAGTTGCTGTTCATTGAGATCTTGTCCGAGGTACTCCTTGTTACTACGAAGCAATGCGCAAACCGGATGCTCTTTGGCAACAAAAATAATAGGCGCAGAACGCACCTCCATTGTGCCTTGTGTCACGAGGTTGCTTGAAGTGTATTCGGGAAATTTGTTGTGCCACTGGCTGGCCTCTTTTGAAGTATGATCGGCCTCAAAAAGTGTCTCGCATGTACTGTTTCTTCCGGGTAAAATATGAGCCAGAGTCCTATTGCCCTGCAAATCGCTAGCGCACTTTGGGAAACCTTCCGAATCGAGCTTGAGAACCATTGGAAACGTAGAATTGTACTCGAGCATCTCAAGTTTGTTCACACGTGCATTACATAGTCCCTGAGCGTCCGTTGCAATATTCATTGTGTCTGTACGTGATCCAAAAACCTTCATCCCATTAGCTCCTACGCTTGGCATAAACCAAGAACGTCCAATCAATTCCCCATCTTTTAGGGTTCCACTATGTTGAATCAAAACAGTCCTCACACATTTCTGAATTCGAACTGGCTCTGGATCATCCTTCACTGAAATACCAGAAGTAACAGTTGGAGCCACACTCATTGTTGATTGAAGTTGCTTACTGAAATAAATGCCTATTTAAATATAGCTTTGTAATTTTGACTCTCAAAAATGACAAACAATATTTCAGGATTTAGTCGATTTTTTACCTTGACGCTCTCAAAGTTGAGAAATGCGTTGATTTACAGCGTTGTGAATTTGTCAACAAATGAACTAATATTTGACATGCAATTTAATGATGTTTTGCTAATTTTCTTTGGTCTCTATTTCATATCTGAGATTTATATCAGTATTAAGAAAGCGAACCACGAAAATTACCTGATTGGAAGATGGGGATTCATCACCTATCTTTTTCATACGATTTCCCGACAATCTGTTTTCGTGATATCTGAAGTGACCAGCCGGAAATTCAGTGTAGGTAGCAACCATGATGCCGAAGGTACTTTTATTTTAATCTTTCTGACCTGTTTCTTTGTGATAATTGTTGTGTTGTTACCGGATTGGTTCTTGCGGTGCGATGAACGAGGGTCTTTGAAGTCTATTCTTCTCTTCTCTATTTGTTCTAGGTTCAATATCATCAAAATTGCTGGTTTCGGAGGAGCCATGGGGACTTTTGTGTACGGTGGATTTTATTTGGTGACGACATCAATCATGCATCATTTCAGAAATCGAATCTCAGAATTTCGAATGAGACTTCTTTCAGCGTTTGCAATGATCTGGTCAAATTTGTTCATTGTTGCTCTGATTCCATCTTCAAAGAACAATATCTTACCCTTCGTGTGTCTCTTGACACTGTACACTTTGGCTTCTTCGTTCGAACTATTCCAACCTGTAGAGGGGTTTTGTCTTTGGAAGGTGTCGGTTGAGATTAGAGATTGGATATTGGCGCTGTCTCCATCTCTACATTCGACAGAAATAATCCTGATAGTTTCGATAAGTTCAGCTTTGACTTCATTCACAAATATCGTAAAACTACAAATGCTATCGATAATGTGCGTGGTTCAAGTTACTATTTCACAAATCTTGACGTTTACAGGAGAACATAATACCAACTATTCATTTGTCTTGAGTATTGTTATACTGGTGGTCGTCGATATTTTACTGATTCGGCCAGAAAAAAAAAGCGGTTGATGGGACACGGACATAACATAATACCCTGACTTTAAGTGTTAGCACTTGATGAGTCACGGTAAAAACGCCGTCAATGATGGGTTACATATACCGGATGCATGGGATGAAGAAAGTGTTGGTGTTAAAAGGAAACCACAAAAGAAACAGAAACCGGTTGTAAAAAAGCTCAAGTTTGAAAGTGTTGATGAGGAAGAGAATTATGCTGTGGCCGAATCAAGTATAAAATCGACTGATGAAATAATCCAATCGATTGCGAGACATGTCGGATTGAGTGCACAAAAACCCGGTTGCTCGATTGAGTCTGGTATTTACCTCGAGGGTATTCTGAGTTTTTTTTCGTATCATGAACTGCTCACCAATATGTTTTCGAAGGGACTTGATGACACAAAGAATTCCATCCCGCTTATAACAAAGAGTTATGAGGAGGACTGGATGCGAGAATGTGGATTATATGCCGATGATGAACCATGCGCATTTGGGTCCGATATGTGCGAGTGCATGCATATTGACGAGCAAAACGCGTTTATTGGCGTGCAATTCAAGTTGCCGGTACAGATAGAAAGTGGACTCGAAAATATTCGAGAACATGGAAACAAACTGTGTGTATTGTGCTGCCGAAAACAAACTCAAGCTCTTTTTTACGATGCCATCTTCAATCAAAGATCTTATGCATGTTTGATTCAGCTATACGGAAATATTGCCGATGTCGAAGGCGAGTACTCGCGTCATGTTACGTTGTCTATGCCTTCAACAGGCCCTATCAGCTCAATGCCATTGCCAATCGTTTCCCACCAACGTAATCGATATTCTGTGCAACGAAAACAGAATGGATTACGATACATGATTCAACATAGAGTTTCTTATGAGTCTTTTTGCCAGCCCTGTCCGTGAATTTAATCAATTTCCGATATCGTCCTGTGTTCAGTCTCATCAATCTTCATGTTCGCTCGTCGAACTTGAATAATAAGAAGACTCATCACGGGCAGGGCGGCTCTATTTCTATACATAAGAACACAAAAATAATTCGTAATCACATCTGTACGATTCCGAATACCACCTCCAAAACAATCTTTTGCAAAAGATCGCACGAGTTACACCTCCATCTCGAAAAGTTGCACAGGGAACTCATCACGGACCCATGTGAAGTAATGCAGGGAAAAATTGACGCTTACATTTATTGTGTGCACTTTCTGGACAACCAAATTCCAGAGGATCGACCACTATCAACAAGAGCTGTACAAAACATTATTTCACTATTCACAACATTCGGTACAACGACTTCAAATGCCTGGACTATTCCGGATATCCTATACACATTCAGTAACCGAATCATTCATGGTCAATGGGAAAATGCATTATTCGATCAGACATGTCGGCATGTATTTCCATGTCTTCATAAAACAAAATGGATCAATCGTCAAAAGAAAGATATTGAAAATTATGAACCTGGACAACCCGCCATATTCCTCAAAATCATGCTGGCGATGTTAATGGGGTATTATCCAACGTGTGCAAAAAAACCCCTGTTTGTCTATCGTGTATTTTTCACAGTTGCAGTCCGTGAACTTCTCCTAAAATCAGACGCAGAACAGTATGCATTCATTTTGAAGCATATAAACCTTGTGCGGTTAAGCGTCGCAGAATATACCACTTTTACCTTATGTATGCTCCCGGTGGAGTATTCCATCATGGTACGGCATTTCGACATTGATTCGTATCTAAATTTATGTCACTCATGTTGTGAAATTTTTCGCATATGCTTGATGCAAGGGAACAAAATTTCATGGGACAGGTTGGAACAAAATGCATTCAAGTCAGTTGACAAAATTGTAAGATCTGCACGTATTGGGCAGAAAATGAATATTCCATACGTCGCCTCTCAAACAGTCATCAAAAAATTCATTAATGTGGACTGCAAGAAAAACCCAGTCAGTGTCGATTCACTATTGCGGGTTGCAAAACAATGTCCCGTAGCGTATGCGCATCAAGAATCGTTGTTCCTGTATAGTCACTTGATTCAAATGATTTTGCCGGATCCGTTCACAAAGTTCCCCGATGTACCAGACATTCAACGACTGCTACCTACAGTGATCCAAAATATACATGGCATTCTTTCAGTCTATGAGTTACCTGCAAACTTCATTCTACAGCAATTGATTGTTCTGCAAGAAAAGTATACAACACAGGCAATGAAGTTGTTGAACATTACAAGTAAGTACATATGTTTGAATTGTCTTCTTCGAATGACAGCGAAACAATACGGTCTAGAAGAGTGCATTAATGGGATGATCCGGATGGATTTTAAAACAGATGAAATATGGTGTAACAAGTGTATGGAATCAACACATATTGTTAAAATCGACCTTTTGGGTCGGGTATTACGTATCAATCAAGACCTTATCTTTATATGTCCACACTGTGCTGATATTCACAATTGGCATGGCGACGCCCTTGATCTTCTACACTGTCGCAAGAAAGATCCTCGGACCTTGAAAATTCTCAACGATATTGAAGATCATGATCCGACCTTAAGCTATGTCAAAGGGATTCATGAAATACATGAATTGATGATGAAGGCACCAAAGTTAAATCTGAAGAAAAAACATAATTCAAAAAAGAGAGAACCCTGCTTTCTTTGTTCGTGTGGTACAAACAACAAGAGTATGATGCTCCTCCATGTAACCTCGGCCCGTTATTTGCGAATATACTTATGCGGAAAACATACTCCACCCAACTACATGTTGCAGTATCTTCGCACGACCGATGAATTTGATAATTGGTCGTACGAGGAATTCTTTCGCGCTCCTTCAGACGCATCGAGGCTACTCAAAAAGAAAAGAAGAGCGCAAAAAAGAAGAGGAAATATATTATAGTGGGTAAGCTCTGTAGGAAAAATGAAAATTACCGATGTTCTAAACAATATTTTTGATGATAAACGTATCATGATTGCGGTTGTGACAGTGTGGTTTGCAATTTGTTTCGTTGGGTTTACAATGGTCGGACTTTTTAGTTCCACATTTATGAGATTCGGTCCAAATGATACCCTCACTTATCTGACGATAAAAGTTGATACTTGGTCACGTTATATCTTTATTCTCTCTTTTACGATCATTAGTACCTGCATCAATGACTTGGCTTCTGATTCTCTTGGTCCATTCTTCACAAATGCGATTGCCGATCATAAAAGTCGGCATCTACCATACCAAAAACGAACCATTATCATCATATCACAAATATGGTCTATTTACTGTTCGATGATGTCCGTCGCGGCTGTGGCGCTTGTTTTTAGCCAGTTTGACTTGATTTTAGTCCGTGCATTAATTGATCTGCTCGTGAACTATTTTACGCTGACACGTTTCATGAAAAACAAATCTTATGACCCACACAAATTTAACCGTTTTTTCGAGCAAGAGAATGAAGAATTATCTACGGTCGATGAAAGAGAGAAAGACGAAGAAGAAAAATGAGAAAAAAAATACGATTAGTTACAGATGAAACAGATTGTGTAGATTTCAGTGAATGAAATTTAAGGATCTCTATGTGTATTTCAATCAAATGGAAAAGGGTGAAGTGTTCGATGTTACATTAAACGAAGTGTTACGCTTTTGGATTTGGGAAACGGATTTGGTGGAAAAAACGGAAACAACCTTTAACCAAAACCATTATGCTGGTATCCTCTTCATTAGGGTTCTAAAGACAGAATGTCCAAATTGGCATGCATCTATTAGTGACCTAGTGCAATTGCTGATGGATTCTCATGGTATATTTATTCCACATATGAATTCTGTTGATTTTCTTCAGGGTAAGCTTGATTTCAGAAGGTTAACAGATGTCTTGGATGGGGTACAACAGTACTGGAATCAATTGATTACACTCAATGTAACATGGGCAGAAAATATCCTGACCTGTTGTACTGTTCTTTTGGAGCCCTTCATTATCTACACCGATTTACCTCTAGACCAAGCAAATCTACCAAACGCCATTGAAGATAAAATGGGGGACTTGCAGCTAAACACAGTCACTGTTAAGTCAATACTTGCAAAGCTTTGTTGCATGTATCGCTCTGTATATATGGAAAAGTTTTCAACGTTTGTGAGCAACGAATATGAATATCAAGATCTTCTTGAAAGTTTTCATGTGGAAGCAGCAGTTGATGTATTTTTTAAAATAGCAATGGCAACGTCACTGAAAATTGGCCAATATGTGGAGTACCAAAACACTTACAGTGACTATTTCAACCATATCTCACAAGTTGTGTACAAGCATCAACCCGATTATAAACGTCCGTTACCACCAGACATGAAGTGTATCGAACAGAATCCCAATTCAGCAGAAATTTGTTTGCCTTCAATCAATCAATTATACCCACAGGTTGACTTCATTTACGAAGACGAAAATTTTAAACTTGTTCCAAACTCAACCACCGAAAACGAAGCGGATCCTCAAGAATGGAGGTGGTTTTTGATAGGGGGAAAGGTCTATTTAGTGAACAAGCGATCGTCAGAAGCTTATAAGGCGCCAAAATTGTGTAGTTTGATTTCCATTGTAGTCAATTGTTTTCCTTGACTAATTCCGAAGCACAAATAAAATCGATAGCCTCGTTGATCTTCATAGTCAATACCCGATGTAAATCGACTCGTACCATAATTCGCTGAAGTTGTACAGATAATGCATGTTTCCGATATTTCAGTGAGTGATTATGATCTTTCCCCGTCAGAATTCCCCGCACCAATGCTATCATGACAGTAGTTTCGTCCAACTTGAGGTTGAGATGTATCTGAATAATCCCACCTCCACCCATCTGATTACTGATTCGATGCTTCAAATCGGGAATCTCATCTTCAGACTCCCCAATACCTCGCTGATAGTGTGCAAACTTACGCAAAAGTTTTTCCGTGCAGTTGCGTTGCTTTTCATCAAACTCGGTGTACGGGTACAAAAATTGTAAATTATAAAGGAATAAACCGTGCATGGTAAAAGAAAGCGACAACGGTTTTTCCAACATCCTCGAAATCAGTTCTGTGAGAGGGTCATTCAAGCCCGTTCGACAATTACGTGAAAAATAGATTGCAATGCGTTGTATTTGGCTCTCCGAGAAGAAATTTTCCGTAAGATATTTTGACCCATCATCCATATTACACGGTGCTTGAAAGAAGGGCAGTAGTACGTTTTAGTGTTACAAAAGATTGTTTTATTTGGTCTTGGGTATAAAACAGGATGTGAAAGATATCTGAAAGATGGATGCTGCTTTCTTGGATTCCGACGATGAAGACGGGGCTATTGTGTCAATTGAGCCCACTAGTTCTGAAATCGAAAACAGGTGTTGGATGTGCTTATTTCATGGCTGCGCTGTCAATGAAGCCGCTCTTAAATTTATCTGTGACAGTCTTCCACATATTACATTGGATAGTTGTTGTGAGCAGTTGGTCCCTGTTTTGAAAAAGCAAGCACCAGAATATGCAGATTGGTTCACAAAGCAAAAGCTCAAAGAACATATCGAAAGTCACATGGCCCATCCCAAAGCAAAACTCTGTCAGATGATCCATGGGCTTGATGATTTGCAGCGACAAATTCAGGGGGTCTGTATTGTAGAAGACCCCCAAACCAAACAAAAATCCATTAATATGGTCGCAATCAAGACGTATTTGGCGATTGTACGTGAAGTGCAAACTCTATATCGACAACGGGAAGATTTTTTATTATTTGGTAATCGAATCACAATGGAAAAGAATTGAAAAGAACAAGAGAAATATCCAACCGAGTATATATAACATGTGATGAAATTGACTTGAACACGATGACCCTCACAACGAACTCGGGATCAAATGAACCGGCACATTTTTGTATGTCAAATATTAGTTGTGCAACGCAATCTTCAGACGCTGAATCCCCACCCTCGTTCGCAGACATGGTTGTATGTTCTGTAGGTCCCGAGAATACAGCGATTTTCACTTCTCAACCCATAAAGGATGCCATGGATCGAGCAGCATATCCAATAGGAGTACCTGTTTACGAATGGAGTCAGCAATGCACATTCAATCTCCACAACACGAAAAATTCGCCAGCACTCACAATGTCCGCTTATAAAGCCCGACCAGGGATCAATACTGGGTTTGATGGGTTTGCCCATCAGGGATCGCATATTCTGAATGTTGCAGCATTGTTTTCAACGATATTCGAAAAGGGGGATGGCAGACCGTTTATTTCAAAAACTCACAATACCAGTGTACAGAAGTGTCCGGACACACTTAATCCTATAACTTTAGCTTATCAATTCATCCCAACAGTCAACTTCAGCAATGTAGTATTTGAGGGTCCGATGGAACTACAGAGTATGTTTACACGGACTTCATTTAAAACTCCCAGCGCCTCCAAAACCTCTACGTTGATACTGTCACAATCAAATATGCATGATGGTTTGCAAAAAGCACTTCATGTAGCCACTGACCCAGACAGTGCATTTAGAAAGGAGGTTGGAGAAAATACAAAAGCAATCTGCAAGCTCTTCAGCGCTGACCAAGCTCTCTGGAAAGACAAAAAAGTTAACGAACTTACGTCGGACGAAATGAACAAATTTATGAGTGCCCAGTTCTGCACCGAAGAATGCAGCGTGCACATGCCCGAGGCGAGGGGATTCGCTCATGGACCACTGAAGTACCCGATTTTTTGTTACAATATGGCAATTAACGCACATGTGGGAACAGAAAACTCGCCAACAAATGGTGCTCAACAGTTGGCTTTTGGATTGAGTCATTGTGGAAACTTACCCGAGATCAATATGGCCCTGCGTATTTTGAACGCCGACTCAAAGTACGCGATAGGTTCCGAAGGCGGCCGGGGTTATGATTATGTTCCAGGTCGTCGTTGTCTGTGTAGATATAACGAAGGCTGCAATTTACCAAAAATCAAATCTCTCATCGATGTAGGCACTGGTGTACCATGTGTGGGTGCTATGACCTGTCTACGGGACATTCATAGACATGCGATTGGCACAGCACCCATGCTGCAAGCAATGGGTAAGTACAGCTCAGATATGTTTTGTCTGGGAAATAGGATAAACCAAGACGGAAAATATAATGAGGTATGGACCATGAGTGAAGATATGGCTGCCGCGGGACATCTGGTACAAGGTTTTGCCTTCAAATTCAATCAAGAAGGGACCAAGGAAAACAGTGTAGAATTCCACAGTGCATACGGAAATGATGACTGTGAGTCCGCAACTTCAATTGCGTGCGTACTGTCACAAAATATCTTTTCCTTCGGTAATGACTTGATAAATGGAGAAACGTCGAATTATTCGACGGTTTTGGGAAACCTGGATCCCCTAATTCAAAGTAACATCAAATGGGTGGCAGAAACCTTGGCACAGTTCCAGAGCAGTATACATGTGAATAACTGTTTTGGCTTGACATTATCGCCCAGTGTTGGAAAGGCAGCCTCCTTCGAAAATGTGGATATGAACTGTGAGATTTCGACTAGTAAATTCTTTAAGGATATGAAACAAAGAGGAAAGAATGCAGCTAAAGTATTTTCGGGAGTTGGTAATGATCAATGCAATTTTGCTGGTACGGCTCAGCTTGGAGGACATAGCTTTTCATTGATGGGTCTCAAAATTGACGGCAACGAAGACGCCAGAAAGTACGCACGTTTCTTATTCACATTCGGCGAACATACAGGAGGCGTGACACCAGTACACTGTTGTGAATCCGTCAACGTAGAAACTGTTTTGGGTTTTGGAAAAACTAATACCATACCTGGCCTCACAAATAGTAAACTCATGGACACAAACCTTGCCAAAATCAACTTTAAGGGCCTTCCACAAACGTTTTGTCAGCTCTTCAAGAATCAATTGGCTATATTGGAATCAGATAAACCCTACACCATTCAAAACATGATGATTATGAATATCGGCAAAGATGTCAATGGGGGCAGTGATTGTTTTTACAGCACAGTTGTTTCATGGGCTGGAGACGATCGTGGATATGTTTTTGTATCAAAATGCAATGACAGTAAAAACTATAGACCGGGTATAACGCTAGGTAACATTCTCAATCAACAAGAAGGTATCCCGGTCATTCCACCCGGTCATCTGGAGAAATCTGCAGAGTTACCCGACTGCTTCATGGTACCCATGTTTGGTGATTCCCCAAACGTTGAAGCTTACAAACAGGCGTGGCACACAATTCAAAGTTTAGCAGGACAAGCAAGAATGTCTGAAGGCTTTAGAGAGACAATTTTCAAACACCATTATCCTCAGATGAAACCGGAGAATTTTACAACAGCAGGTGGTTATCGAGGAATGCTTACTTTCATGGAAAAGGGTCCAAACGGTGCTGTCAATATAGAAGAGGATATAGCACATTTGCAGAAAAATTGGAAAGGAATGGATTTAAAACAAAATGTAATTCGCTACAAAGTTCCATCAAGCGACCACCCTGTGAATTCAACAATCGTTTACACCGAACTTGCACCACAAGGGAACGATAAGTACAATCTTCGAAATTATTAACGAGAAGATGTTTTTAAAACTATATAAAACTAGCATAATCACTAGACTGAACTATGCACCAAAGCACCGTTTCCAAAATCAGAAAGTTGCAGGACAATATAAAGAACTCGTTTGTGTTTGCAGCATTCTGGAGTTCTATCCTCACAATATTATTTGTAGTTCTCATCTACACAGCAGACTACCCTGGTATATATCATTCACATCGGATCAGTTATATCTCCGATAACCTCGCATACAAACCAGCGCAGTCTATTCTGCTTTTATGTACAACATTACCAATATGGTTTCTATTGTCTGTGTGTATCATTGATCAATCAGCATATAGATGGATACAGTTTAACTTGTTTGCATTACCCATATCTTCGGGGGTTGGGCTTGTTATGTTTGACCTCGTAAGGACCAAACCAATGCATTATGTTTTCACTGCGATATTCTTGATCTCAATTTTGCTATCGCATCCAGTTGTTGTTCTAACGGGTACCAAGCACCATATACCACCCTTACATTCATGGTATTGGTCTGTTTCTTTGGTCACTTTAATTTCAGGAATGGTCTTTGGGGTTCTTGCATTGATAGGAACAACGGTGCAAAACAACAACGTGCAAAGTATCGCGGCTTTATTAGAATGGGTTGCATTCATTGGCGTTATTACACTCAATATGAGTGTCGGTACAAGAGCAACGGAACACCTAGAACATAAAACATCGTCATCGATCAATATATAACTCATAAATTATCGTCAAAAATCTCAGACTTCTCTCTAACATAAGGAGACTCATCGTCGCTTACTAAGTCGTCCGTATCAAGCTCTTCATCCGTAGTCGATCTAGAAGATTCATCAATGGACTCTTCTTCATCGCTTTTTTCCTCTTCGGACTGCTCTTCAGACTGCTCCTGTGAAGAATCCACGATAAATTCATTCAAAGAATCATCAGACGCGATGGACTGATCGTCATCCGCGCTATCAATTTCACAGTCAAAGTCACAATTCTCTTCAAGATCGTCGTCTGATGCTACACGACCCTCATACTCCTCGTTAAATCTAGTTTCCACTTCTCTCCACATTTCGCTTTTTTCCGAACACTGCTCCCACTTCAATAAACATTTGATTTTTGTATCAGCCATTTCGGCGGATTTACGTTTTGGTCGTAGCATTTAAAATATGTTCCTAACGCCTCGCTTCATGTGCATAACAAAAGAATTTTTTTTTAGTCAAACATTTTCTGCCATTTTGGTCGCAATTTTGGCGTTGTGTCTTTCTCAAGTGACTCAAAAACGAAATCGCCATGCTTATCGGTCCGTCTAAGCTCACATTCATGAAATGATGATGTCGATAGATTAAAATGCGTCAAGTTACCTACCTCAAACGTATTCCCTATCAAGACATCGACCCAATCTGTATCCAACAAAACGACGTCTTTAAGTGTAATGAAGCATGGACGACCAAACACTTTCACAACAAGTTCTTTCTTATCACGTTTCGGGCACTTTGCCACAGTACACAACATGTTGAAAAGTACAAAGTCTTGTACATTGCTCATTACAAAAAATTTTCTTTTTGCCTCGAACAGTGTCAAAAGTAAAAGATAATTCATAGACTAAACGATGAAACTAACATATGGCACACAGCGTATTGCAGTACCATTCCCATTGTCCGACATGACCAATAATCATATTTTGTTTGACTTTGCACAACGATACCTAAAGAGACAGCTCTGGTTCGATCCTGGAAATGGAATTGATTCAATAGTGGAGGACATAAGTGAATTGTGGTTTTGTTGTAAGCTGTTAGAAATGCACTTTAATGCAAACATGGAATCGGATGAGTGGAATAGTATTCAGGAGACTCACGAAGATGCAGAACACACAGAAGCCTGTGAACGTCATTTCGAAACAATTGAGAGTTCAGAAGAAGAATATTGTGTCGATACGGACGAAGATGCAGACTAGCATAAGCCTTCCCATACTGTAGCCTCCGTGAGTAATCCAGACTGGCGCCATTCTGCGAAGTTTGTGACCAAATTCTCGATGTCGTAAGTTTGTTTGAACCGCTCCAAACATGCCTTGGAATTGTTTTTCCATGGCCATGGGGCATAGAACGGAATACTACTTCGGATTGCTTCTTGTTGTGATCTCAAGGGAAAGGATATTTGTAATTTTTCATAATTTGTATAAAGACCAAGATAGCTTTCCCAGAGAATATTATGCCGTAAAAGACTGTATCGGTCCTTTTCGTCGAGTATTGAAATATCTGGAATTTGTCTCATCTGCTGTCCATCGTACAACAATTTACAAATACGTACAAAGTCTCGAAAGTCTTCCTCACAGTCAGGGTTCTCAGAAATATGTTTACAAACCTTGATGCGGTACACAATATCCGGTGGTAAAATAAGCCCCCTCTGAGTAAATATCAACTCGTGTATACCTTGCCAAAGTCCTATATGCAATGTCTCCTGTCTCTTGAGATCATAGATCATTTGACGGCGGCTTAAAAATTTCCTCCTCTCAAGAGTCTTTTTGCGTAACCAAAATTCTTTCATTGCACGGATCCTATTTTGTCTACTTTGATGAGCTCGTTGGATCCCAGCAATACCACCATGACGTACTAGTGCCAGACGAAAAAGTCGTCCCAAATGAATCCACTGGAGTTTTTTCCGGTGATACAGACTGTTGTACTCGATGTCTGCTTCAATAGGAATTGAGTTGTATAGTATGAATAGAGAACGTGCTTGCTTTAATAGACACATGGTGGAGTTGTCAAAAACAATTTGTAATAGATCTTCTCTTTTTGTGATTTCGGAAAAGGTACGATTTACGGCCGAAAGGTTTTTTAGATCACGTAAATCCAAAAACTTTGCCATTACGGGTAAAACATTATACACTGAAAACACAAACATTTTTTTTAAACCAGTCCTCAAAGGTATCAACCTAGATTTGAGACATCGTATATGATACAGACAACTCTCTTTGGCACAAAAGCTAAAAAGAACTCAGTCACACGAGATGACTTTTTCGATGATCCTGAAGAAACGGCGGAAAAAAAAGCAAAGCGGTTTGCATACGCGCGAAGCACAATTTATTTCGAACCAGGCTCGAAACAATTTGTATTCAAAAATTATCAAGCGACACAAATTGCTACCGGGCACTGGAAAGTGGTACTTAGCACGGGATCAAACGCAGTTCATGTTGTCACAAACTAGGTAATAGTCTGTCGTCTTCTTCATATAGATCAGTAAAAACTCCTTTGAACGTTCCATAAAGAGACTCGTAGGAAGCAATGCAAGACTCAATAGATTCGCCATGTAAAAATTCAAAAGCACGATTATTCGCATACTCAAGACCTCTGGAAATTTTTATTCCAGCTATGTACTTTTCATGATCACCAAAATTAAAAAAAAAACGTTCAACGTACTTCATTTTTTCCGCCTCCGTCACGGAAGTTCGAATCTTTTGGCTAAGCCGGTCGACAATGTTTTCTTCCCATTCATGCCTTAATGCAGTCTCCAGATCCTCTCCACCCTTATCTCTCAACACTATGAGCAAACAAAATAACGTTTTCTCAGCCTCCGCAAAACTCAAGGTCAGCCATCTTCCAGCGGTACGTCGCATCGTAAAATGTTCCATAAATTTTATAAATTGAAAATACAAAAAGTGCATTCCTCTACGCTTCATTCCCCTCATCAGCGTGAGCCAAAGATTTCGAACTTCAGCAGTATAACCCCAGCATGAAAAGATGCAGAAATCTCTCTCGACCCCAACTCGGGATACGGGAATACTATTGAAAACTGCATCCTCGCTCAACTCTACCACATCAAGAAACATACTACAATCAAACTGATGATCGTTGTCTGTATACTTCAAAAGTTGTAAGTATGCCTCCTTGTAGTCGTATGGGTTTGTAGGCGGTCTGTACAGAATCATCTTGTATCGTCATTCGACCTTACTCGCTTCTATAAGATAATAGAAGCGTTTTGTATAAACTACGACACGGTGTTCGTCAAAAACTTATCCATCTTGAAGAAGTCTCATCATGGTAAGGCACGGTTTGGTGCCAACCATATCGTGTTGGCACCATATCGCCCACCATGAACCGGCTTGAAGTACGGCTTCTTTTTTTTCGGCTACTTTTCGTATATATTTTTTCGTATATATTTTTTGACTCATCAGGCAGGTTCTCTGCCGGCTCCCAAGTATTAGAACTGTCACCGTAATCTTTCCACTTCACCAAGTAAGACACATTACCTGTTTTGCGTTCAATGCGTTTATCTTTTAAATAATCGACCGTAAACTGCTTGATGTAAAAACTCGTATCGTATTTGGCCTCATATAAATTCTGCGACTCTGTTAAACTTTTGTTGTATAATCTATTAGTCATAGTATTTATTTGTTGAAAGTTGATCTTATTACCGAAGTGACGATCAAACTCGTCAATCATTGTCTCTGTCTCCGGTCTTGCTCCATCTTTATTACGATTCCATAAAACATAGGGAACGGGGCAAAAAATCTCATACGAACCTCCTTGGGTCTTCATATTGATGGATTCGTTAATCATGATCAAACCAATAGGTTCTTTCTCGTGAAGAATTTCTGTATTTCTTGTTTGAACTATCGGTGGTAAATATTTCCATCTTTGTTGGAGATAACCATGCAGGTTTTTGAAGACCTTAAAGGGTGGGCTATAGGTGTTTTTCAGTTCACCAACAACCTCATAAAATTCAAAGTCTAGACCTCGGTTTGTCAGAAAAAAGTCAGTTTTTCGACTGTCAATGCCAATCGAAGTCTGATTTTCATACACGTTTTTAGTAGGAGTTCCATCTTTAAGTGTTGTACCTTGATCCCCAATGAATTTTAAGACCTCGTAAAATCGAGTTTGCCAAGATAATTCATTGACCCGTCCCTTGAAAGACGTTCCCACCTCAACCTCCCCAGACAAAATCAAGGCCTCTACGCAAGTTAATAAATGTGTAAACGTATTACGAAATCGTTTCGAGTCCATCTTTGTGTAGGGTTCCGTTATTGGGTCCTGTGTCGGGGGGCAAAATGGAGCAATTTCCCATTTTGCTTTCAACATTCTTTCATGTTTAAGTCGTTTCAGTTTTTGTTGCCATTCATCCAAAACATCTAACGAATCTTGTTTTTTGTTTTCTTCGTTCCATGTTTGTTGGCACCAAGGCAATACCTTCGTATTTGCGTCCTTACATCTTACCAAAATTTTCTTCTTTAAAGTATCCAACCATTTCTGTTTAGACGCCGATTCTTTTTGTATAAATTCCACAAAGCCCAATTTCTTGTATCGACTTTGTGTGAACTTTTTCAATTCTCCGTCATCAACCTCATGTTTGGGAATCCAAGTTGCCTTATCGTAACCTGTCCATTTAATCTTCACCATCATCTGCGGATTCCCCTTTTCGGGTTTTGGACAATCCACCAAACCATTTGTTTTCGTATCCCAGCATTTCATGCTCTTATTCCATGTTTTGTAGTCCTGAATTTCGTCAAACCAATCTGTACTGTCGTTGCATGGCTTTACTTTACCCCGTTTTGCAGATTTTTTGGGTTTGGGCAATGTTTTCCGCTTCTTCGTCCTCCTCTTCGCCTTCTTTTTAATAATCGTCATCGGTGCAACCGCTGGCGGATTCTTCACCGTATTTGGACCTGAGACGCCAATGCTTATCCGAGACAATCTCGTTAAATTCTCATTCAACTCCTTCTCAAAATCAACATGAGTTTCTGACATGAGCCACGATGACATGTTTCATCTTACTTTTATTACTAATTAAGTTCAAAAAGTTGAATTTTGATGCCAGTCAACTCATTGCCATCATATTTCCATGGCAAGTGCTTCTTTGGAGTCGGTGGTGGCTTATCAAGATCCATCGATTCGGGCGGTGGTGTCTTATAGTCGTCCGACTCCCAAAATACTTTCTGTTCGGATGTGTCGTCCCACATTCTCTTTGTAAAAGTTACTGTGGGTTTGCCCAAGATCTCTTCTTATCTCCTCTAAAAACGAGTCAGTTTCTGAAAAACGAGTCAGTTTTTTCCACAGAGAAAAAAACAGTATGATATAACTACAAGAAAGCATGTTCACCTGGCGCAAGTTTACCATGCAATGTTTGCACGTTCTCGGTGTATATATTTTGCTTTGTTTGATCAAACCAGTGAAGGCCATCAAAAATCCGCTACAAATAAAAATCCCGGTAGCAAATTCACTGCATGTGAAAAATCTCTCACATCATGCGGTTAGCCAAAGACCTACAACCCTCGACCAAGAACGACTTGCAAAATTATACATTGTGATCTCGGGTGCAATGATACTCCAAGATATGGATCCTTTGCAAGTGGTGTTATTTTTGCGTCAACAGCCGATTCCATGACTATATAAGATTGATAAAAACAATAACATATTTGAGTATGTCTGAGCAACTGAGCTTTCGTGAAAAATTTGCGCAAAAAGGGCAGATGACTAGGGAAAATGTAGCCAGTGCATTGGGTGAAATTGTGAGGAAAATAGAGTTGATTTTACGTTTGGCATCGACCAGAAAAGAAGTATGCTTAGGACGTAATTGGGGAGAACGAGGAAAAAGGGGTTCAAAACAATATCAAGGGCTGGAAACAATCATAGAAGAAGTTGAAACGTTGTGGCAAAAACTTAAAAAGTTGCAATACCGGATGCAAAAAATAGAGGGAGACATAGCAGAAATGCATAACTCATTAGTCTTTATGTCGACCATAGCAATGGGTGATCCAAAGCCAAATCCATACAACGCTTCTCCGGAAAAGATAACTAACTTCATCTTTGGTGAAATCGACAGAATCACGGGAAAGCGATTTGATGGTTTACTTGGACATGCTACCATTAAACTACTTCAGAGAAATCGTAGTTCCCGCGAAAATCGCACACATTCCACCAAAGATAATCAAGGGCTTGCAGAAATGTTCGCCGAATTAGAGGAGGCATATTTCCGAGATTATATAAAGGAAGAATATGGATTTCAGGGCTCCGATGTGCAAGGAAGAAATTCACCACCCCCTAGTGAATTTTCGCAAGGCGGCTCGTATGAAGTACGAGATGATAGAGAAGAAATGATCGAGAGTGCAAATCAACCTGAAGAACCTTTCGAGGATTATGTATCAGATGACGGCTGGGAATAGATAGCAACTGTTAATCTCGGGGTGCTCCCGGGTTGCTCTAAGGGATAAGCATTTATGAAAATTTTCTTTGCTCCCTGTATCGGGAAATGAAATCAGAGATATAATCCCGTTTTCTTGAAGTCAAACCTTTTAAAAGATGCAGATTTTGTCTGTACCCAATCCTGACGTATGGAATTCCTTGGTCAATACTCGTCCTTTTTCGAATACCCCTTGACAGAATCCGTGCAAGAAGCAACCATGGCCAAGCTATATCCAACGCTCATGCAGACGGTACTCAAGTGGCAGTCGATTATCTTTCCACCAATGCACCCTTCCGAACTGTTCCGGTATGAAAACCAGTACGAACTTCTTAGCCTGGTCGTCCTTCCAATCCTTTGTGGGTATATGGGAACCCATTTGCTCTTCAAAAACCTTTTCCCGCTTACATTGCTATGTTTAAAAAGTACCATTGCCCTTTTTTGTGCTATATGGATTCGACATTTTTTTGTGGACAAACAAAACTTATTTATAAACTGGTTTTTGTGACATAAAACTTTATAGATAGATTGTCACAAAAAGACTCGACTGTCACAAAAAACGCCAAAGGGGCAGATAAGAATTGCAGAGGCACCATCCACCGACTCACTCACACACCATGAATCCTTCCACGAACCATGATGCCTCGATGAATCAAAAATCCGCGCAATTCCTAAGTACCCAGGCCCTGTCAAATCACCGAGTCTTTCCGCCGCTGGCACATTTGATAGCGGTGGCAGCTCGCCAGACAAATCATGTGCCTTTGATCAATTCTCTGGAAAATTTATCGAGAGGTGTCGTTCCGACAGGCGCATTGACAGCTCAACCATCTATACGCTCAGTGTCGGACGTTCAGGCATCGCAAAGTATGGGCCTCTTTCACAATGGGAATCAAGAATCTTCGTATGAAGACATCAAACAAAAATATTTCGCTACGAAGAAGGTTCTAGACAAGGAAGTGCATTCGACGAAGAGGCTTTTGCAAGAAAATGATCAGCTTCGTGATCAGATCAACAACATGCACAACACATGCCGCAACTATGAAGCACTGCGAGCTGAAGTGGATAAAATGAAATCACAGGGTATCTTCATCAATTCTTTGATTCAGGATACAACCGAGAAAAAACAGTTGGAGGTACAAAATGATCAGCTCCGCAAAGAACTGCATACAATTGCGGCAGAGAATCAAAAATTACTGGAACAGGTTGCCTCGATGAATTTACTTGCTCTACAAAAACAAAGTTCAAATCACAATGAGATCCTCAAAGATCTCAATACCTTGACCGAATGGAAAACACAAGTCCTTGACACATTAGAGGCTTTGATTGTCGATGCGGGTAAAAAGAGGCCACGCGACGAGGACAATGAGTATGTCCACCCGGAAGCTTCGACCTCGAAGCGTATATGCATCAGTCCTGAAGAGATGAGTGAGGTGCCAACAACCGCAGATATTCCGTGCATCAAGCAACACTTTATTTCACGTGTTTTCACTTTCTCGGGATTCAAAAAGCACATCCAAGGCAAACCAGCAGATACGCGAGTCGATGTCGTAATTGATGTTGCACCGCGTGGTGAATCGAAGAACTACCGAAAGGGTATTCTAACATCCGTTTGGAAGGAAGGGGGGACACAATATGTGAAGTGTAATGTCAGGTCATGTGGCCAGACATATCGTTTGTCTGTGGCATCTTTAGAAAAAATGATGAAGGAATGGGTCATTTTCGTGCAATAAGACTATCATGCAAACAATTGCAGACATGATAATAATGAGTCCGTTTTCATTTAATAAAAACACCACTCAATCATCATCGCTGATATAAATCACTCCATCACGATCCACCATGTTACCATGCTCATCTCTGCGCAAAAATGAATTGTTGAATGTATCATTGTCATCGCTACAACTACTCGGTAAACGCTCAGCAAGTGGTGACCACTGCCGAAGTGTCTCACATTTGGATTTGCTTGTAGCCCCTGTTTCATCACATCTTTTGATGCAGGCATCAACAGTATCTGATGTTTCTGAAACCAGTTCAGGCAGATTCGGAAATATAGCACCTTTGTCAGTCTTTTCTCCGGTCTGTGATACCTCCTCGTTTACCAAACCTTCATTGCATTGAAGACCATTAACTGATTCCTTTTCATCGTCTGTAAGGTATTCTTCTTGTAAAATTCCATCTCGAACTGTAATGTTACTATGTTTTAGTTTTCGTCTGAGTGTTCGTTTGTCATAGTTGTCGAGAAGCTCAGGGTTGGATTCGATAATTCTCTCAATCTGTTTCCTGTTCCTTTTTTCATTCGTAGTGTACGAAAACTTGCTTTTTGCGATTTTGACCTTTGTAGGCATTTGGGAGTTCTTGCTACTTGATAGGATCTCTGAGCCACGTCGATGAAAAAAAGAAAACAATCCCATATTACCTAATTTTAAAGTCACAAAGGGTTCTATCAAAATGATGGGGCCCTCTGAGACAAAAAAAATAAAAATAACTGACGGGTTTTGGCGCTTGAAAGACTCGTTGTAGCATTGCCAGACTTTTCGTAAAAGCAACGCCAAACACTGACATGAAGGTAGTTCACGCCGATGAAGAGAACGTTTCTCGAATCCAACGATTTCTACGAGCTAAAATCACAAATCGCAAGCAAACGGCTTTGAAATACCTTCACCTAAGGAAGCAAATAAAAACAATTCGGAACTATTGTCCGCGGGCTTTGTACGATACATGTGAATTCCAGCAGCAAAACAAGGAAATATATGACAAATACCAAAGCGTGCAACAGCAGATAGCCCCACTTTGCAGAGGAATTATTCGAATGCTTACACGAAAACTCTTTCCCTCGATAAGGAGGGAGAAAATGGATCTTTCTATATATGAGGCACTACGTCATGAGGAATGTACCAATGGAAACATAAACATATGCATCCGTCAGACATATTCCGAATGGGGAACGACAAGAAAAACCCGATCCGAGACTTATCGAACAGGGTGTGAAAAGGAAAGGCAATTGACGCTTATAGGAGATGAAGTGAACCATTTGCTTGATACGTTTTCTACTGCAATTGTGGGTGGACCGAAGGAAATGATTCAATGGCAAGACAGATACACACATGTTGATTTCGTATTGGAAAAGTACATCTTTGAAGTTTCAATGTATATGAAATGCGTGAGCGACAACGAGACGCTCGTCAATCTCGAGAACATAAAACAGATTCACGAGTACGAAATACTGTACTCAAAACTACTCGAGAATGAGGCAATAGCGATTGAATTGCAACATTCTTATCGTTCCTTTCACAAAATGATGCAGAAGTGTCAATGGAGACGATGGTATATTCATCGCAGAATATGCAAGATGCACCCATATCTCTTAAATAGCAATTCCCCCAACGAAGAGCGCCTGATCACGGTTTACCTGGGAAAATACTCGGCCTACCACGATTATTATCAGCCTTACTTGACATCGGGTTGTTTGAAACGGCCAGAAGGTCAAGAACCTGCTGTTAATCCGGTATTGCAACATCTTATGTACCATTCAATTAATGTACACCCACCGACCGATACGGTCATGCAAAGTCTTCTAAATGCACAACAAAAGAAACAAAACATGATACTGGCAAGCCATCAACAATCATCGCGGATAATCTACGATGATGAATGGTACGAAAGGAGGCTCGATAAATTGTGGACCCATGTCACACCCAACCGATTTTATTTCATTTCTTTCTGTGCTGATCTGAACAAAGTATATGTGCAAATGGCCCTTTCGTATCCATCGAGTACCATGTTGATGTACGTTTTTGATGCTTTGCGAATGGAATGCCTGTTTATTCAGAGAACTATAAGGAAATTTGCGGGGTGTGAGGATGTTGATTTTGAGATACCGGAATTTCAAAACATTCAATCTTTCGTGCTGTGCCGAGGCACCTGGAATGGTACCATAGAAGAGAATGAAAAGAATTGTTCCAACTACAAGAGGCTGATTACGTATCTGAGAAGTCTCGACGATTGCTTGAAAAATATGACGGACTATGTTGTCGCAAAAGGTGATATGAAAAAGGTACGAGAAATGAAGAATGCCGCGGAAATATTGCCCGAGGACTGTGCGGCACTTCTCGAAAAATTCCTTCCCACCTTTGTGGAAATGGAAGAACGGTTCGAGGATTCTTCTTACTGTCACAAAAGATGGGCTAAGGAGATGAAGGTCTTACTATTATATATTTTTATGAAAAAAGAATTAGCAAAGCAAAATATTGTAGTAGTTTGGTTCCGAAAAGAGCTTCAAAAAAGTGAAGAGCTCTTTTATTCTTTTAAAGTTAAGTAAACTCAAAGTAATTTTGTGACATGTTCAGTGACGCGTTTTACAAACCCATAAAACCCCCTCTAGACACAAGTGAGTATCACCGTCCACTATCGCAGTTCACTGCCATGGAGGAATCAGCTGCCGGTGTCATTCAGCGTGCACTGAAAGTGAGAGATAGCATCCGGAAAAAGAAAGCCTTACAATATATCCATTCTTCCAAGCAATTGGACACATTAGTGCAGTGTCAGAAAGGAAAGAAAAGGATGGAAAGGCATGAGGCAAAGAACATGTTCGATCATTTTGTGAAAATGTGCAAGTGTAGGCACCCACTTCTTCTTACGCTGTGGCAGAATGCCTTTCCAAAACAATTTTGCAATGGGTCGCGGTTTGGTAGAATCGGTCGCATTCTAACAATCGTAAACACTCATACATATCGATGTTTTCTGCGGGACACAATTCACAACGGCAACCTTTTCAATGAGTATTACTCAGGAAACTCATTGGACGTTGTGTTGAGTGAGAACATTACGCAGATGGATGACTTGCTGACAAATTACGCTTTGGCAATCAGCACAGACTCAACACAGACAAGAAGATGGATCATGAACTCTGAAAACGGGGTTGCACTCAAACTGGAAAACGTTTTCCATGTTGTCAACCAGTGGGATATTTACGATGTCAATAACCTGTTTATGATGGAATTACAGACCATCAAAGGCATCAGTGAACTCATCAGTGTAATCAACCTGTGTATGAGATCTTCTAATTACTTCACGATGCATAATCCTGAGAGGTCTACGCACAGGATGGGCAGAATCGTGAATCAAATGGAATGGATAAGATGGGAGCTGCAAGAGTGCATCTACACCACGCAACCAGCCTGGAAACCGGTAAACGGAGAGCACTCGGATCATTTCAAAAGATTTTGTACTACACACTCCCCGCTGAACGAGAAATATTTCGTACTACACGCTCCCACCTCTCCTCGGCCTGAATTGCCCAAAACCCAGACTTCGGTTCCATTCGTACTCATGATAGAGCCTCACTTACCCACTTTCAGAATCGAAAAACTCATCGAAAAACTTAAACAACTCATGAAGCAACATTTCAAAGAGAAGGGTTATGATTCGGTCAAAGAGATGTATTCACAGGAGAAGGATCCACGTATATTGTGCGACATGATGGAGAGTTGGAATCGAATAAATATTATCAGCTTTTGCGTGGATTTGGACAAAGCATACTGTCAGTTGGTCACAACAACACTTCCAGGCTCTACGATGCTGCAAAAGATCCTATGTCATTTCCAGCAGGAATGTTGTTATATGGTTGATATCATGCGGCGCATCGACGGGAGAACAAAGTATCGGTATTGCATGCCGTCGACGTCGGAATGCAAGTCCATATGCATTGAACGGGGTTTCATGATACAAGAAGGGAACCAGCAGAAATTTCACAACAGCCACACGCACTGCAAAAGCTATGATAATGTACTTGAATGTATCAACAAAATCCGGAAGTGTATGCAACAATTGCGCTTTCGACTTCAAACTGTCGGTATTCTGCGGACTTACTTACAGTATCCAGATTTTGAACAATTTCTCACGGAAAACTGTCGTTCCGACCTTTTGTCCTACAGGGAAAAGGGAAGATGCTGCAAATTGGACGATTATACGAAAGCAATGGAAGAATTCAAAAACGCCAGTGGCCACGATAAATCCCTGGCTTACATCATCAAAAAGATCATGTTAAGCCTACTCGAGCAAAGCCAGCATTTGAAGCATAACTTGCAAGTATGCTTACTAAGAAAGGAAATAGACGCAGAACTAGTGCGGCTACAATAATTGTGAAAAATTTGTGCTCTACTGCTTGAAGCGAGCGGAAAACCCGCCTAGCCTTTCGTAGGCCCGTCCACGTGTTCGCAAGACAGCGTTGAATGCAATGTTGACAGCAAGATGAATTAGCGTCGATCGATGAATGAAGTGAGTGTGAAAAAACCTGCTTTCCTGTGTCAGAGCATTCCCGGAAACGTAGCATTTGTGGGCGATGCAGACACGTAGCATTAGTCGACGATTTCGTGTGATATGGGGCATTCTGGGACTGTTGGCGACCCTTTGTGCCTTTTCTCCGTGTTTTTGGTACCCGACGAGTCTTTTGCGGAGGGGTGTACTGCGAAAGACGCCGGTTGCGGAGCGTACGCCGCAAAATGTCGTAAATCAATCATTCTATAAACACCACTTACTACATCAGGAACAGCAGATCGTGGTGCGAAACTCCACGCAAGCGGATAGGTTATCTTTGCAAGAGAGTTTCGGATTCTTGCAGTACTCCGACGAGCAGTGGCGGCGCCTGCGGGTGATTCATGCTGCACAAAGCACGCGACAGCGCGGCGATAAATCCCGAGCCTGCAACGGGTACTACCAGAATAACTGGGAGCCGACGTTTTCGTGTGCGTTTGAGCAGAGGGCGGGGAGCGTGGGCGATGGGGGGAAATGGGTGTGTGACGCATACAGGATTGCGGAGATGCAGCACTGCAACATTGTGAGTGTTGGGAGTAGAGATGATTGGTCCTTTGAGGAGGCGATGCACAAGCTCAATCCCCGCTGCAAAATTTTTACATTCGACCCCACAACGAATGCACACGGCAAGCCCGACTTTGTCTCGTTCTACAAAATCGGACTTGGCGTCGGGGGTGGCTCACTCGTGTCGTTAAGCAACATGCTGAACGTGGCAGGGCTGCAAAACTCGACGGTAGATGTCTTCAAGATAGATTGTGAGGGCTGCGAATGGTCGATCTGGCCCTCATTTTCGCAGGTGTTTTTCCGGCAGGTTCTCATTGAGCTGCACGGTTGTGCAAACGCGGATGCGTTTTTTGAGGGCATGGCTGCAAATGGCTATGTTATTTTCCACAAGGAGCCGAACATTGCGTGGAGTAACGGGGACTGTATTGAGTACGGTTTTTTGAAATTAGCGCCCACTTTTCATGCTGCGAGCGTGGGTGGAGGAATAGGAATGAAGATATTTGATGGAAAAGTGTAATAAACTAGGTTTATTGCCTCCAAACATTCCAACTCCCCATCAAGAATCACAAATCATCCACGTGTGCCCGGAAAATTCTTTCGCAGAAAAGGGCAGTCCCCTTTTCACCGAGTCACGTTCAAAATAGTGCATTTGTACATCGTAGTCAATCTTATCCATAAACCTCCTGTTGAAAATGTCCACAGGCACTATCTTTGCGAGCCTCAGAAGAACTTCATCCACCGACATCAAAGGCCCTCCTCTCGCCCAATAAGTCCTTGTTTTCTCGAAGTCCAGATAATACTGGCCCTTTGTATGCAGCATTGTTAAAATTGGGCCTAACGCTGCAAACCTCTTCCGAAAAATTAGCTGGTACCAGATCATCATATCCACTTGTTTCAGTGCTTCCGTCTCGATGTCACCGGCTAGCATCCTTTCCATTTCACCCTCTTCAAAAAACTTGACCAACGGCAACTTCTCATCCACAGTCACCGAAAACTTCCCACCCTTATTCATGTGCAACTGGATCTGCAAAATCTGAAATGAGCCTCCAACTACTGTCCGCCCGACAGCTTCAATGCCTTCAAAGAAGGTCATGTTCATATCGTAACTCCTTTTCTTGAAACGCGAGGTGCATCCCCTCTCCGTTGCAGCCGCAGCCATGTTCTTGGCCCAAAGATCAAAATCAATGAGTTTGGGGGGTTCGTTTGATACTTCCAAAGGCATGTTGCGTGGCAGCAAACTTCTTACGTAAGGCCTTTGCTCGGATGGATTCGCCTTTTATTGCGACAAGGCAACCTTAACGAATGTATGACTGGTTTTTTGTTTTATTAAAAAAACATATCATAAAACACTTAGCCTTTTTCACAAGGAGACTGTATTTTCAGTCACATATCGCAACAAGTCATTTAAACACTTGTCACAGAATTTTGTGTGCTCTGAAAAAACCCACATCAGATCAAAGCCACAAACTTCACAAGTTTCCCACCACCCCCATTTATAAGTCATCGGAAACGTTTCTGTGTCAAACGGATCCAAAGCAATTCCAAGCTCACATTGTATGCATTGCAACAGTTCAGCCTTTTCATGCAAGATGCGTTCCATGCCCTCGCCGCATGTGTTGCATACTAGGCGTTCCGAAACTTCATGTTTGGGCATGCTGTCGTGTTGACGTCGTGAGATCTCTGGAGTAACTACAAATATCGTGCTACAATAAGATCCCGTTTTAGGCCATCATTGTCGGACAACATTTTATGACGTCACAAAAAGAACTGGAGGAATCTTTTTGAAACACTACAGTAGCGGATTCTGGGTTGATCTCGTGGCGGGTCGGAAGGCCCGTAAAAAGGCACGTGGAAGTCGCAAAAGAAGTTGGGCTGCGCGGCTGTGGTGGGGGAGTCTGCTGCAGAAGGTCCCTGTGGCCGAAACGACGGCTGCGGGGAGGTAGCCGCGAGCTCCTCGAGGTAGAACGGGGCGGCGTCAATTTCTTGCATGTGCGGTGTGCGGTGTGCTCTGTTTTTATATGGGGTGACTGGAGTGTTGAAGAAGTAAACAACGAAATGCACAAATCATTCGGTGCCACGTCATGTTTTTTTAAAGTATTTTATGAAAACAAAGTAAATCACGACTTCGGATATTTTCCTAGAAAATCGTTTCTGATAGACACATACCAAGCTTCCCGATCCCTGGTAGAAATATCATCGCCTTCAGCCATCTTCAGTTCGAACCAAATGAAGTCTCTTTTAAGATTCTCACGCGCAATCTTGTTTTTCTTTGGGCCATTGCGGCCTCTCCATTCCACAGTGCTGTCCACATATGCAAGAAGATCAAGATAATGAAAACCTCTTTCCCTAACTTCTTTGTAGACCTCCCGTCGCATTGCACGGAGAAAACGTCCTGTTGTAGGCGCGTTCTCCATTTTGTCCTCATCTCCCATCCTTTTCCCACGCGACCTCTCCCTAGTCGTGTGCAGAGGCCGCTGGACCGCTGTACTTGCAACGTCCATCGGAATCGGCGAGGACGAGCGTGTCGACATTTGTTGTCAGTCTTTGATGAGATCGAAATCATAATGAAGTTGGAGAAATGGGATAGAGGAAAAGAAACAGGTTTTATGACGCCTTTTTCGGTTCTTTTGTGAACCTTGGATAGTGACATCTAAAGAAAAAAAAAATAGTATGTTTGCCGAACGATGTGGAACAAGCATAATGTACATACAGAATGAAGTCGCTGCATACAAAGGACATCGGAAGTGTGCTCTTTATTACGCTCATGGTCATTTTCATCGGATCTACAATAATAAACTATAAGCTTATGAATGATCTGCTAGATGATGCAGATAAGATTTTGAGTTTGTTGGCCTCAAAAACTATAAAGACTCTTCCATGATAAACATTCAAGTATGAAAGCACACAAAGCTGTCTTATGCGGATCCACAATCATTGTGTTGCAAATGTTCACACAAATCACTTTGACATTCGTTCTGACACAGTTGCGGGAATCCACGGAACGTATGAACTATTTTTTGAGCTGTTTTTGAGCTATTGTTAATTTAGCAGTATGTGTATTACATGAATTTTCATGAAAAAATCTTTATTTCATTCAGTTCCCACTTGATTCAAGTTCACGAGCACATGGCCACTCTGTCATTCCAAAATTTGCACAGATAATATCTTTCATGCGGTCCAAGAGAAAATCCTCTTCTTCCGTTGACAATCCACTCTTCTTCTTGATTCGATGATACAGAGATGGCGCGTCAGTGGTCCTCGTCTGCAATGCTTCGCTCAACGCTTCGTTCGCCTGGACATAGCGGTCCCAGTCGATTTCGCCTGTCACTGGCATGGCAGTGTTTTGATAAAAGTAGCCGCAAGAGTCGTGGGTCTTTTAATGACTGACTCGAAATATTAGCCAACCAATTATTCCCCAAGTTCTTTTTCGGGAAAACTATGACATGTTTTGCTGTATCATTATTCCTCAAGTTCTTTTTATCCTCCAAAGCGTCGAAATATAGACCGTCATATATCGACAAGTTGAGTAAAAACTTCTCTTTTTGAGAAAAACCTTTTCTAACTTTTTCATCACCTAGGTTTTTTCACACTCACTTCATTCATCGATCGACCCACAATGAATCGACCAATTCATCTTGCATGCGAAGAATTGCAATGCGCTGTTCATTCTGACGTATCATGAGCATCTGCTCGTGTTGCGTCTCGCTACGGTCTCCATCTGCAATGAGACGCTGCACACTACGCACTACAGGTTCATTGTAGTGCCAGTCGTAGAAGGTACGGTACTGGATAGTTTCATCCCACCTTCTCTCAAACTGTTCTTTCAAAATCATAAAAGCGTCTCTAAATGGCGACCTCGTCTTCCTCTTTACGCAGATATCGTAATAGTATGGCGCGAAAAAGTCAAGCGCCCAAACCTTCTGAGCGTTTGTATATTGCTTCTTTCCAATATAATACGTTTGTCCTTCGCGTGGCATCTCTTCAAAAAACTTCTTTCAATTGATTCGTAAATGCGGTCGTGTGTTTTATCGTGTGTATGTTATATTTTTTTTTCATATTTTTAATTCAAAAACAACATTTCTCATCACACACTACCGTATGGCGCGTCCTTCCATAGATCCGTGTACTCCTGATGTTCTCTCTCAAGTTCGTAAATCTCCCCCCAAAATTTCTTCTCTTCAGCTACAATCTCCGTATGGAATTCCAAGGCCTTGTCCATGTCCACTTCCTCACTCAACTTGAACTCCAGCTGCAATATTTTGCCGATATACTCAGCGTGCCGCTTCCTAACCTTTTCATCCAAAGAGCTAACGGCCTCATCCAAGGAAAACCGTGTGTGCATTCTGCGAAAGTGAATGGTAGTCGTGCTCTCGACGGATCACTGCTTTTATTTGCCATGTGATAGCCGTCACAAAAGTGTGAAAACTACTCGTTTTCAAAAGTCGTCACAAAAACATTAAGTGGGAGTTGTAAATCATCGGAACCCGTCCCGTGCTGATTTTGTTCCTCGGCCTCTTTCACGGCCCGTTTATGCTTCATAGACTGTACGTGTGCAGAATAATGACTCGTCTGCGTGAAGTCGACATTGCATAGCGTACAGAAATACGGTCGCACCTTCGAATGTATCCGAAGGTGTCGCTTAAGATTGCTGATCTCTGAAAACGATAAATCGCATACATCACAAGAATATGGTTTCTCTCCCGTATGCGTGCGCATGTGCTTTGTTAAGTCGCTTGCCTGTGCAAAGGATCGGTTGCAAACGTCGCACTGAAAAGGCTTCTCTCCCGTATGTGTACGATGATGCTTCTTCAAATACGCCTTCTTCAAAAAAAGTCGATCACACATACCACATTGATGAATCGGAATGGGTTTTGTCGTCATACCGTCAACGTGCTTCACCATATGCCTCTCCAGTCCTTGCATATCATGAAATCTTTTTGCACAGCTATCGCATTGATACGGTCTCCCTGCGTGAGTGCGAATATGCTTTCCAAAGTTGCTACTATCTGCAAAAGTCCGACTACATATATGACACACATATGGTTTTTCCCCGGTATGTAACCGCATGTGCCTTTGCAGACTACTCGGTCGCAAAAAGGCCTTTTCACAGAGACGGCACCCAAAAGGCTTCTCTCCATTATGTCCACGTTCATGATACTTGCAGTCCCTTCTACTATGAAAATCTTTGCCACAGATCTGACATATAAAACGGGTGTGCATACGTGCTGGTGGTTGCGTGTGATATGAAAAACTCTAAATCTGACTTGTATGTGGCTTTAATCGAGCCACAAGGTTTTCTGACAGCTTATTTTTAAAAAAGGAAGTGAGTAATATCTTATAAAGTATATTTTTTTTATTGTCACGGACCTCACACGCATGTACACACCACAAGAAAAACTATGGCTTCCAACCACCGTGGATCGCTTTCCAAGACTTATTGCCCATTTCCCAGGGCTGATTGCCCACCCCCAAAGGCAGATTGCCCACCCCCAAAGGCAGATTGCCCAACCCCTGAGGCAGATTGCCCAACCTCAGAGGCAGATTGCCTCGCCAGCTCGGGCTCATTGCTCCGATGATGAAAAAGAATAAACCCGTTTTATGTCCTGGATTACTTGGCGATAAGAGTTGCAGAGCCATGTGAGGTGCTCAAAATCGAAGGAGTCAAGTTGCTGTCGGTGCTGCTGCTTTCTCTGGAATGCTACGAGGTTTTTAACCGAAATATTGTACCATTCAAAGGCATGCTTCAGTTGTTCGCGTTGAATGTCGTATAAGCGATCATGTTTTTTTGGCATCAGTTCTGCTGCATTGGTGACAGTCACGAGGTTATTTTCGCAATCCGCGACAAGATCTTGATATTCTTCTGTGACAAGGCTCATTATTTCGTGTTGTCTAAAGTTGTCTCGGTCTTATATATGTCATTCACGTTGCGTCGAACAACTTGACGGAATAAATCTCGTGCGCAACGGTTATAGATCTCGCACGAGGCCAATATGGACATATTTTTAGAAAAACCTTAGTTACGTGGCACTTTTAGA
>Ga0115568_10000063_pt1 | contig 72778 bp, 51 predicted proteins | sample COGITO_mtgs_1204_FD_87296 | JGI IMG/M metagenome (GOLD analysis project Ga0115568, IMG submission 87296) | Pelagic marine microbial communities from North Sea - COGITO_mtgs_120426 | ecosystem: Environmental > Aquatic > Marine > Epipelagic | place: Germany:Helgoland, sampling site Kabeltonne...
CACGGCATCACTCTCGGAGTTGATGAAATGGTGCGGACCAAGTTGATCTAAGTCTCCACGGTATTCTTTGATGATCTCATCTAAGTGCAACACCACCCCACGAATGCGGTTGATGCTTTCGCTATTCATTACTTAGCTGAAAGCCATAAGTAAGGCCTAAGGAGAACTGAAGCATCTGTTTACTGCTTCCCATATCATAAGAGTATCGACCACTGTTTTTATCATTCCGCAGAAGTACTTGAGAGAAACCCATCTCCAAATCAAGACCAAAAGGCCCCTTTCGTACGCCAACAGTAGCACTTGCTTGCAAACCGAAATCAGCCATGGTCCTGTTGTCAGTAACCACTTCGAAGGCATTCCAGCCTACGAAGAAATGCTCAATACCAAATCTACCGAACACGGATCCACCGACCCCTGCGGTTAAGCCATCTCCTGATTCCATCACGAGGACTCCATCTCAACTTACTAAAGTGGCTCCAAGTCAATCAAGCCTTTCTTTCCAGCAAAACTTCTTGCACTAGAATAAACATAATCCATTGCTGAGCTCACGAATTGCTCTTTCACCGGATTGTTGTGGATGTAATTAATCTTCTGATCGATGACCGCATTGCTCCACAATTCAATCGGTTGGTTGTCACCTCGCCAAAATCGGAAAGACTGCTTTTCTTCATTCCAAAACAAATTGAGCATCCATTCTTTTCGGCTTTCCCGAGGGTTATCCCGAATTGCTCGGACAATTGCCTTTGAAGTAAATCTCTTGTAGTCGCGCAAGACATCTTGTGGTAGAATTCCATCACTCGCTCTCATGACCAGATGTATATGATTTGTCATGATGCACCAAGCAGCCAGTTGAAGCCCTTTGTGTTTGCAGCAATATCTGAGGTTCCTAACTAGGATGTCCTTGTAAAGCGGCCTTGTAAATACATCAACCCAATGACGTACTGCGAAAGTTACGAAGTAGTAGCCCTCAGGATTATGAAATTTGTACTTGCGACTCATGCAATACAAAGCTGCCCAACTCTATTGAGAGTGAGGCTATGTTGACAACTGAATGCATTCCTTTTGGTACTGCGCGGATGGCACCTGCCAGCCTACCGGCTGGTATCCGCGCGAGCAAGGGGACTACGCTTTCAATATTGTATCCAGTTCTGGGCAATTCGATTTCAGCGATGATGGCGACGTCGACATCTCAGTCGAACTGTCGTGGGGAGGCTATATTGACAACTGAATGCATTCCTTTTGGTACTGCGCGGATGGTATATCTGCGCGAGCAAGGATTGGTTCGACGTAGAAGGAGGAACCTATGGATATACGCAATACTTCATCGAAGAAAAAAATGGAAAAGAATTGATCATCGCTTGGGAACAGTTGTATGGCCAATATGGCACTGTATACCTTTTCAAAGTGAAGCGCTAAATTGAGAGATTCTTGCCTCTAGAGTAGAACAAACGAGCTCAACGAACGAAGAGAAATAATCAATAATTGGTAATTGGAAATCAGTCATCAAACATCAAGGAGGCATCTGACCTTCGAACCGAACGCAGGGAAGATCGGGAAGAAAACAGCGGTGTTTGATGTTCAGAGCGCCCAAATCAACTGAAGCATCCTTCACTTCAAAAGACTTAAAACACTCTGCCCATTTCTTGCGGAAACAAGCTTCATCTACACCAACATCTTGTGAACGCAGGGAAGATGGGTTCGCAGCTTGCAATTGATATTCTCGCACGATGCAGTAGGTTCCAGCTTCAAGTTTCAATTCAAACTTGCCTTCGGCATCGGGCATGATCTCTTTGATGACTGGAGAGCCAAGTCGGTTCACACTGTCTTTTCTCAGATAAATTTTGAGTGGATAAGGCCTCGGTCGACGGATTTCATCTTCCATCTCCTGAGTAGGTCGCGCGCCACCGCAATATTGACTGGTTTGTGTGAGCTCACCAAGTACCGAATAAAGCACGGGAGCTTTGTCTTGAACCTCCACTTTTTCAGAGTTCTTGCATGAAAATAAAAGGCCAAACAGGGCAATCAAATAAATCGTTCGTCTCATTCTACCAATAGTTTAACGCTCGAGTTATAGCCTTTAGATTCAACGCGAACAACATAAAGCCCAGAACTAAGCCCTTCCAAAGAATAGTCCCCCCGCGATCCATTCCATACGCGTACAGTCTTACCATGAATGTCTTGAAGGACCACAGCCTGCACTTCTCCTTCACAGCAAATCAGCTGAAAGGATCCCTTGGCTGGGTTGGGAACCACCTTCACTTCCATCGAGGCATTCTGTTCCTCCAGCGATTGCGGCGGACCTATGACAACCGTATAGTCTTCCACTTCACCCACCCGAGTAGCACAGGGATCTGGGGCTTCATTGTAGTACTGATTCCTCACTCGCATTCTTGTAGAACCGGTTTTGGCATCTGTTGGAACAGTGAAAAAGGCGAAGGATTCATGCTGCGCATTGAGCTCTGTCATCTCGATGAGCTCATCGGAACTGAATTCAGAATCTTGGTTAAAGTCTATCCAGGCAGCAGTAGTATCCGGATCCCAATGGAAATTCAAAGTGATCTCAAGTGAATAAGACAGACCTCTAATCAGAGGAATCTCAACATTGGTAAAGTCGGCGTATCCTTCCTTCCCACTGGCTTGCCCTACTCCATTCAACTCTACATAGTCGATGTAGTCGCCACCTGTACCCGAACCGCCCACGGCATCGCAATACACAAATGGATGAATGCTGTACATGAATCTATAGCTCTCACTTTTATCGCCCTGATCACCAGTCGATGTAATTCGGAAATGAAGATCAGAATCGATGGCGAGATCCGGCATTGGCTCAGCACTGCGATACAGGTTTCCAGACTGAAGAACCATAGCCTCTGTAGTGTCGAGATTCAGGTGATTCTCACCCCAACTCAAGTTCACCGAACTAAGAGTTCCGGCATAATCGATTTCGGCGTAGATGTAATTGTCGACGCCCTTCTTTGGCTGAGACAAGCTGTTCGGTTGAGTCATATACACGCGTTCAATCGAAGGAAAATCTTCTCTACCTGGCAGTTTCACCTCAAACAATCCTCTACCCCAGCTCACCGCCCGCAAGGTGTTGCTTCCTCGGTGAATCTTAATGTCTCGAATGGAAACGTTGGGTAGGTTTTCATTAAACAAGGTCCAAATAGAATCCTTGAGACCTTTGAAGTACAAGCCAATCTCTGCGCCCACATAAATATTCATGTCATCGGTATGATCGATGATCACCGAGCGCAAAGGCATATCGCCAAGATTGTAGGTGTGGTTCCCCCAACTTTCTCCAAAATCACGCGACACAAAAATCTTCCCACCGTTGTTTTGCCATTGATCATTGACGATCACAACGATGCTGTCGTTTCCAGGGGCCATTGCAATGTCCGTCACGAAGTGATTCACCGGTTGAGTCAGACTCTTGTAATTCTGACCTCCATCGGACGTTTTTGCAAGATCTCCACCATCCGAGAAGAACATATAGTTGGGATTGTTTTCTCCTATGACCGCTTGATTGATGGCTCCAGTTCCGAAAGGTGTTCCAAGATCATCCCAACTTGAACCAAAATCGTCGCTCGCAAACAAGGTTTCGTCCATGCTGTACACCCGAAACTGATTCACGGGATCGAGCAGCAATGGAGCTACCCACAATCCATCGTCCTGATCGAAAGGAGTACAGACTTGTCCACTTATTCCTCCATCGAAGGATCTTCGTCGCCCTCCAAATTGCCAGCTGCCCATCAAAATGTTCGGGTTTAATGGTTGAATGACTCCTTCCATTCCATCGGCCCCGTAGATCTCCAACCAGGCAGTGTCGTTCACCAAACTCTGACCATTGTCTTGCGACCCGCAATAGCTCACTTGCCGATGCGATTGACTTTGACCCAAGGAATAATTCTCTCGAATGCCGATCTCTTCGCTTATGATTTCCCAGCTGTCTCCATCGTCGCTGCTGCGAGCGAGGTAGCCGTCGGTGGCCAAATAGAAAATACCATCGTAGCAAGCGCTCTCTCTGAGGTCTGCATGAATGTACTGATCGCCATCAAAGGGTACACTTCCTAGACTCCACCAAGTGACTTGATTGAAGTTGAGACCACCGTCGGTAGAGCTGTAGGCATCCACTCCTCCAGCAATCATCACATCCGAATCTTCGTCGCTCACGACCAAATGGTTCCCTCCACCGCTTGGATTTGAAATAAAACTGAACGTAGCTCCTCGATCTGCTGACTTCCAGATTCCATTTCCACTACCTACGTATACGCATTCAGGGCAATCGTCGCTCACGGCAATTGTGGTCCCGCCTGAATTCTGCCCAAGCATTGTTGCGGAGTAGCCAAACGTATTTCCAAAGTCAGAGGATACCGCGAGCTTGTCGCGTTGGGAAGATTCCCAGGCGTACACCACACTGTCGTTGGTGGGATGAAAAGCCATGTCGCGGGTTGAATTTGTGGTCACTTGAACCCAGGTATTCAGCGTGTCGATTGAGCGATAGATTCCTTGAGAAGAAGCCACGAACATCAAGTTCGGTATCGTCGGATGATAAGAGAGTTTGTACACGGTGAGATTTGTTCCGAGTCCGCCGAGGCCGTTCTTAGAGCTGAATTCAGTTGGACTCCAAGTCGTGCCATCGTCCGTCGACATGTAGATCCCGTGTGTTCTTCCATTCGAAGAATTCTGCACATTGATCAAAATGAGATTGCTGTCGTTTGGTGAGACCGCGATTGAGTTCACTCCGCTTGCTGGGAGTTGATCGGTGGTATTCTCCCAGTGTGCACCACCGTCGTAGCTTCTCCAAAAACCGCCGCTTCTAGAACCCAAAAACATGCGATTCAAGTTGACTCGATCAATGAAAAATGTCTCGACTCTTCCCATGCCCGGAGCGTAGTGACCGGTGATGTTCTCCACTTTCCATGGACCCAATTCTGTCCAGGGGTTTAATCCAGCTCGAGCTGCCGATCCAGGATTCTTGGCTATAAAATCTTCAAAGGCCTTTTCTGCGATGAAGTGAGACGATTGATTTCGCACACCGCTCGGATAGTAATGCGGTTCATTCTCATACTTCCAGCGTTGAAATGGCGTGTATCCAGTTCCCTTTCCTTTTGGATTGTTTTCAAAATAGCTCTCCGCTTCACGCACAACCTCGTAGAAGTTGTAAGAAGGGTCTTGCATCATCTCCTTATAGTTTTGGGAGAAACCTGTGAAACTCAGGAGAAGAAGGAAGACAAGTGCTTTGCTAGTGTGCATCATCGCTCGAAGATAGCGTTTTGACCAGGAGAATCCGATGCCTCTTATTGAGCTGTAAGCTATAAGGAATCATCAACAATCGCCAATCGATCATCAACAATTGGTAATCAGTATTTGACTCAAGCCTGCCCAGCCGGACCTCCGAAATTCATCGGGAAAGTATTCTGGCTGTTGTTCGGCTCGGTGATGCTACCGTGTGCGGCTTCGTAGCGCACAATGTTGTCTTGGAGGGCACGAACCAATCGTTTGGCGTGCTGTGGAGTAATTACTACACGTGCCTTCACCTTTGCCTTTGGAACGTTCGGCATAGCCTTGATGAAGTCTAGCACAAACTCAGATGGTGAATGAGTAATGACCGCGAGGTTCGCGTATTCGCCATCACCAATCTCTTCCGAAAGTTCGATGTTCAATTGGCCTTCTTGTGGCTGGCCTTCCTTTTCTTCTTCTGCCATAATAAGTCAGATAATAAGACAAAAAAAATGGCGCCCTAAGGGCGCCATCTTCATTTATGATTTGAGTTCCACTTCCTCAACCACATCTTCTGTAGATGGGGTCTTGGCACTGAGTAAGGCTTCGTACTCTTCTTTCGAACCAACGATCATGTGATCGTATGAACGCATACCTGTACCCGCTGGAATTTTGTGTCCAACAATTACATTCTCTTTCAATCCGAGTAAGTGATCTTCTTTTCCTGAAACAGCTGCTTCGTTCAAGACTTTAGTAGTCTCCTGGAAGGATGCCGCAGAAATGAAGCTATCGGTTTGTAGAGATGCTTTGGTGATACCTTGAAGCACCGGACTTGCTGTTGCTGTAACTGCTTCACGTGCAACCACCAACTTCATATCCTTACGCTGCAATGTCGTGTTCTCATCACGCAACTTCCGTGGAGAAATCAACTGGCCTGCCTTCATGTCCTCCGAGTCTCCCGGATCGTCCACTACCATCATACCATAGATGGCATCGTTTTCGATTCTGAAGTCACGTTTGTTCACCACTTGCTTCTCGAGGAACTTCGTATCTCCAGAATCTTCGATGTATACTTTACGCATCATCTGACGAACGATTACCTCAAAGTGCTTGTCGTTGATCTTCACACCCTGCAGACGATAAACTTCTTGGATCTCATTCACGATGTACTCTTGTACAGCGGTTGGGCCCATGATGTTTAGAATATCTCCAGGAGCCATAGCACCATCAGAAAGATTGTATCCCGCTTTCACGAAGTCATTCTCTTGAACAAGAATGTGTTTCGACAATGGAACCAAGTATGTTCTCTTGTCTTCGAAACGACTCTCGATGTGAATCTCGCGGTTACCACGTTTGATTTTACCAAAGCTTACAGTTCCGTCGATTTCAGAAACAACTGCAGGATTCGATGGATTACGCGCTTCAAACAATTCCGTTACACGTGGCAGACCACCAGTGATGTCACCAGTTTTTCCAGATGTACGTGGAATCTTCACGAGAATCTCACCTTCCTTAATTCCTTGCTTATCGTCCACGATTACGTGAGCTCCAACTGGAATGTTGTACGAGCGAAGAATCTCACCACCCTTAGTAATGTGGATGGTAGGGTTTTTCTTCTTGTCGCGAGTTTCAACGATTACTTTCTCCTTGAACCCTGTTTGCTCATCAGACTCTTCCTTGTAGGTTACTCCACGCTCAATGTTTTCGAACTGGAGTTTACCTGCAAACTCAGAAACCATAACGGCATTGTAAGGATCCCACTGACAGATCAAGTCATCCTTTTTTACTTTGTTTCCAGACTTCTTGTGAAGTTCAGATCCGTAAGGAATGTTGTTGGTCACGATTACGTTACCATCCTCGTTCACAATACGCATCTCAGCAGAACGACCAATAACGATGTCTACTTCAACACCAGATTCATTCTTTCTGCGAACCGTACGAAGCTCATCGATTTCAAGTTTCCCTGCGGCCTTAGCAAGAATCTTAGATTCCGCTGCAATGTTAGAGGCTGTACCCCCAACGTGGAATGTACGAAGCGTAAGCTGTGTTCCAGGCTCACCAATCGACTGTGCGGCTATAACACCAACAGCTTCTCCACCTTGAACGTGTGCACCACTTGCGAGGTTTCTACCATAGCACTTACCACAAACTCCGCGAAGAGTTTCACAAGTAAGAACCGAACGGATTTCAACTTCTTGGATACCCGCCGCCTCAATGGCACGAGCAACGTCTTCATTGATTTCTTCTCCGGATGCAACGATTACTTCTTCAGTCTCAGGATGAACTACGTCTTCCAATGCAGTTCTACCCAATATACGGTCGTACAATGGCTCTACTACATCTTCGTTCATCATCAGCGCAGAAGCAGTTAAACCTCGGAAGGTTCCACAATCTGGTTCGTTGATTACAACGTCTTGCGCAACGTCAACTAAACGACGAGTCAAGTAACCAGCATCGGCTGTTTTAAGGGCAGTATCGGCAAGACCTTTACGTGCACCGTGAGTTGAGATGAAGTACTCAAGAATTGAAAGTCCTTCCTTAAAGTTCGAAAGAATCGGGTTTTCAATAATTTCACCACCAGATGAAACCGTACCAGATTTACGTGGCTTGGCCATCAGACCCCTCATTCCAGAAAGCTGACGAATTTGTTCTTTCGAACCACGTGCTCCGGAATCGAACATCATAAAGATGGAGTTGAATCCTTGATTGTCATTTTTCAATCGGTTCATCAAAGCGAAGGTCAACTTCGAGTTCGTGTGCGTCCAGATATCAATGATCTGATTGTAACGCTCGTTGTTGGTGATGAGACCCATGTTGTAGTTCATCATCACGTTTTCTACTTCAGAAGCTGCATCACCAAGAAGTTTTTCCTTCTCTGGTGGTACGATTACATCATCCAAGTTGAAGGACAAACCTCCCTTAAATGCATTGTAGAATCCGAGTTGCTTAATATCGTCAAGGAAGTTCGCAGTAGATTTAAATCCAGTGATCTTCAATACGCGACCAATAATGTCTCGTAAAGATTTTTTGGTCAAAACCTCATTGATGTAACCTACTTCTTCCGGAACATGCTCATTAAACATCACACGACCAGTAGTCGTTTCGATCACCTTGCTAACGCGTTCTCCGTTTTCAACTGTCTCTACTTTTACATTGATGTAAGCGTGTAGATCAAGTTTCTTCTCGTTGTATGCGATCAACACTTCTTCAGAAGAATAGAAGACTTTGCCTTCACCAATCATGGTTCTGCCTTCGTCTGTTCTTCTTCCCTTAGTGATGTAATAGAGACCCAATACCATATCCTGAGAAGGAACGGCAATAGGAGCACCATTTGCAGGGTTCAAGATGTTGTGTGATGCAAGCATCAATAGTTGCGCTTCCAAAATGGCAGCGTTTCCTAGTGGAAGGTGAACAGCCATCTGGTCACCATCGAAGTCGGCGTTAAAGGCCGTACAAACGAGTGGGTGCAATTGAATGGCTTTTCCTTCAACCAATTTAGGCTGGAAAGCTTGGATACCCAGTCTGTGAAGAGTTGGGGCCCTGTTCAAGAGAACTGGGTGTCCTTTCAAAACGTTTTCAAGAATGTCCCAAACAACTGGCTCTTTGCGGTCAACGATTTTCTTCGCTGATTTTACTGTCTTCACAATACCACGCTCAATCATCTTGCGAATGATGAATGGTTTGTATAATTCAGCAGCCATCGATTTTGGAATTCCACATTCGTGCAATTTCAAGTCTGGTCCAACAACAATTACCGAACGTGCAGAATAGTCAACACGTTTACCTAGAAGGTTCTGACGGAATCGTCCTTGCTTACCTTTCAATGAATCACTCAATGATTTCAATGCACGGTTTGCTTCAGTTTTAACCGCTGAAGATTTACGTGAGTTGTCGAAGAGAGAATCCACCGCTTCTTGAAGCATACGTTTCTCGTTTCTAAGAATTACCTCAGGAGCTTTGATCTCAAGAAGTTTCTTCAAACGATTGTTACGAATGATCACACGACGGTAAAGGTCGTTCAGGTCGGAAGTCGCAAAGCGTCCTCCATCAAGTGGCACCAATGGACGAAGGTCTGGTGGAATTACTGGAACCACCTTAATGATCATCCACTCTGGATTGTTCTCCATCCGGCTTTGAGCGTCACGGAATGCTTCAACAACTTGAAGTCTTTTAAGAGCTTCGTTCTTACGTTGTTGTGAAGTTTCAGTAGCAGCTTTATGACGAAGAGAAAAGGACAGTTCGTCCAATTTCAAACGTGAGAGAAGATCAAACAATCCTTCTGCACCCATCTTAGCGATGAATTTGTCTGGATCAGAATCATCCAAGTACTGGTTTTCTTTTGGAAGCGTGTCCAAAGTATCCAAGTACTCTTCTTCTGTCAAGAAGTCCAAGTATTCTAAAGGTTCACCTTCAGCGTTCTTAGCAACTCCAGCGTTGATAATCACATAGCGCTCATAATAGATGATGCTATCGAGTTTCTTCGATGGAAGCCCAAGTAGGTAACCAATTTTGTTTGGAAGTGACTTAAAGTACCAGATGTGTGCAACTGGAACCACCAATGAGATGTGTCCCATGCGCTCACGACGCACTTTCTTTTCAGTCACTTCTACTCCACAACGGTCGCAGATGATTCCTTTGTAACGGATTCGCTTGTATTTACCACAATGACATTCATAGTCCTTTACAGGGCCAAAAATGCGTTCGCAAAACAAGCCGTCGCGTTCCGGTTTGTAGGTTCTATAGTTGATTGTTTCAGGCTTAAGAACCTCACCTCGAGAATTCTCAAGGATCATCTCTGGCGATGCCAGACCGATAACAATCTTCTTAAAACTACTGTCCACTAAATTCTCTTTCCGAATAGCCATAAATCGTGTATAATGAATTCGTTACAGATTATTCTAAATTGATACGTAATCCCAAACCGCGCATTTCATGTAGCAATACGTTGAATGATTCTGGAATACCAGGGATCGGCATCGTTTCTCCTTTTACAATCTTCTCATAGGCTTTAGCTCGTCCTGTTACATCATCCGATTTAACAGTCAAGATTTCCTGAAGAATGTTCGACGCTCCAAATGCTTCGAGAGCCCAAACCTCCATCTCACCAAAACGCTGTCCACCAAACTGAGCTTTACCACCCAATGGTTGCTGTGTAATGAGAGAGTATGGTCCGATGCTACGTGCGTGCATCTTATCGTCAACCAAGTGATGGAGTTTAAGCATGTATATCACACCTACGGTTGCAGGCTGATCAAACTTCTCTCCAGTTCCACCATCGGTCAGCTGAGTTCGTCCAAAGCGTGGCAAGCCAGCTTTTTCTACCCAACCTTCGATTTGTTCGTTGCTCGCACCATCAAAAATTGGAGTAGAGAATTTTTCACCCAATTTCAATCCGGCCCAACCAAGTACAGTTTCATAAATCTGACCTAGGTTCATCCGTGATGGTACCCCAAGTGGATTTAGAACGATGTCAACGGTAGTTCCATCTTCCATATACGGCATGTCCTCTTCACGTACAATCTTGGCAACAATACCCTTGTTTCCGTGACGACCAGCCATCTTATCACCTACTTTCAGCTTGCGCTTCTTAGCAACGTAGATTTTGGCCAACTGAACAATACCAGTAGGAAGCTCATCACCAATTGAGATGGCGAATTTTGCGCGTTTGTAAACGCCAACTTCGTCGTTGATTTTTAAGTTGTAGTTGTGAAGCAATTGTCGGATCAACTCATTCTTAGCTTTATCGGTGGTCCAACCTGTTGGGTTGATGTCGCGATAATCCAGTGAGTTAAGCAACTTGAGGGTGAATTTAGTCCCCTTCTTCACGATCTCTTCTTTGAAATTGTTGAAGACACCTTGCGAAGTTTTACCCGTCACAATTGTAAAGAGCTTCTCAACAAACTTAGACTTCAAGTCTCCAAGAACCTTTTCATGCTTCTCATCCAATTCTTCAAGAATCGGCTTTTCTTCCAATTTCGCTTTGCGATCTTTAATTTTTCTGCTGAAGAGCTTCTTATTGATTACAACACCTTCTACTGATGGTGGAACTTTCAATGAAGCATCTTTCACATCACCCGCTTTATCACCAAAGATTGCGCGGAGCAGTTTTTCTTCTGGAGTTGGATCCGTTTCTCCTTTCGGAGTAATCTTTCCAATCAGAATATCACCTTCTTTCACACGTGTCCCGATGCGGATAAGTCCGTTTTCGTCAAGGTTGCGCGTAGCTTCCTCACTTACGTTTGGAATATCTGCTGTCAACTCTTCCAATCCACGTTTTGTATCTCGCACTTCAAGTGCAAATTCATCAACGTGAACAGACGTATAGATGTCGTCTTTTACTACGTTCTCAGAGATTACGATGGCATCCTCAAAGTTGTAACCCTTCCAAGGCATAAAGGCCACTTTCAAGTTACGACCGAGTGCAAGCTCACCGTTCTCAGTTCCGTATCCTTCACAAAGAATCTGACCCTCAACAACGCGCTCACCTCTCTGTACGATTGGTGTTAGGTTGATGGTTGTGGATTGATTGGTTTTAGAATACTTCGTAAGAGTGTATTCTTTGCTGTCGTCGCCAAATCGAACCAAACGATCTAGATCATCAAGGTCGTATTTGATTACGATGCGAGTCGCATCAACGAATTCAACAACCCCAGGACCTTCAGCATTAATTAAAACACGTGAATCCTTAGCCACGCCTTCTTCTAGACCAGTACCAACGATAGGTGCTTCTGGACGAACCAAAGGAACAGCCTGACGCTGCATGTTTGATCCCATCAGGGCACGGTTGGCATCATCATGTTCCAAGAACGGAATCAAGGATGCGGCAATAGAAGCAATCTGGTTTGGAGCAACGTCCATCAAAGTAACCTTGTCGCCTTCAATGACTGGGAAATCACCTTCGAAACGTGCTTTTACTTTATCAGAACCAAATGACCCGTTGTCTTCGAGCTTAGCGTTTGCCTGGGCAATCATCTGACCGTTCTCTTCCTCAGCGCTTAAGTAAGTCACCTCTCCTTGGAGGTCAACTTTTCCTTCAGTTACACTTCGGTAAGGAGTCTCAATGAATCCTAGTTTATTCACTTTGGCATAAACACAAAGGGAAGAAATCAAACCAATGTTCGGTCCTTCAGGTGTTTCAATGGTACACAAACGACCATAGTGAGTGTAGTGAACATCACGTACCTCAAATCCGGCACGTTCACGAGACAAACCACCTGGTCCGAGTGCTGACAAACGACGTTTGTGAGTTACCTCAGAAAGAGGGTTGGTTTGGTCCATGAACTGAGACAATTGATTCGTTCCAAAGAACGAGTTGATCACAGACGAAAGTGTCTTCGCATTGATCAAGTCAATCGGAGTAAATACCTCATTGTCACGAACGTTCATTCGCTCACGGATGGTACGAGCCATACGGGCAAGACCTACGCCGAATTGGTTGTACAATTGTTCACCAACAGTACGTACGCGACGGTTGCTCAAGTGATCGATATCATCAACATCTGCCTTGGAGTTGATCAATTCAATCAAATACTTGATGATTTCTATGATGTCTTGTTTCGTGAGAATCTTAGTCTGCATATCGATGTCGAGACCCAACTTTTTGTTGATTCGATATCGACCAACTTCTCCAAGATCGTATCGCTTGTCGGAGAAGAATAGTTTATCAATTACACCACGCGCTGTTTCCTCATCTGGTGGCTCAGAATTACGGATGGTACGGTAGATGTGCTCAACCGCTTCAATTTCAGAGTTTGAAGGGTCTTTTTGTAGTGTGTTGTAGATGATGGCGAAATCTTGAGCATTCGCTTCTTCTTTGTGAAGAAGGATTGTTTTAGATCCTGAATCCATTATCAAATCGATGTGGTCTTTTTCAAGAATCACTTCACGATCGATCAATACTTCGTTTCGTTCGATGGAAACAACTTCTCCTGTATCCTCATCAACGAAATCTTCAATCCAAGACTTCAAAACTCTAGCCGCTAGCTTGCGACCAACAGCTTTCACCAATTGAGTTTTGTTCACCTTGATCTCATCTGCGAGGTCGAAGATTTCAAGAATTTCTTTATCACTTTCATACCCAATCGCACGAAGGAGAGTTGTTACTGGCAACTTCTTCTTACGGTCGATGTATGCATACATCACATTGTTGATGTCGGTTGCAAATTCAATCCAAGATCCTTTAAATGGAATTACTCGCGCTGAGTAAAGCTTAGTTCCGTTGGCGTGGAAACTATGTCCAAAGAAAACACCAGGAGATCGGTGCAACTGAGAAACTACAATTCTTTCAGCACCATTGATGATGAATGAACCTTTTGGGGTCATGTAGGGAATGGTTCCCAAATAGACATCCTGTACGATGGTTTCAAAATCTTCGTGTTCAGGGTCTGTACAGTACAATTTAAGCTTTGCCTTCAGCGGAACGCTGTAAGAAAGGCCTCTTTCGATGCACTCGTTCATTGCGTAACGAGGTGGATCCACAAAATAATCGAGAAACTCCAGCACGAAGTTGTTTCGTGAGTCGGTGATTGGGAAGTTCTCAGAAAAAACACTGAATAATCCTTCCTCATCTCGGTTTTCCGGAGACGTTTCCAATTGGAAAAAGTCTTTGAAAGATTTCAGCTGAATCTCCAGAAAATCCGGGTAATCCAGAGTGTTTTTTGCTGAGCTGAAATTAATTCTATCCTTATTCTTTGTCTTTACAGCCATGTAATCTCGTGCTAAATAATCCGATGAAAGGTCTAAAAACGCAGAAGGGTCTAGGCCCCTTGGGACCTAAACCTCTTCTAATAACTTGGGTTCTAAAGCTTACTTAAGCTCAACTTCAGCTCCCGCTTCTTCTAACTGTGCCTTAAGTGCTTCAGCTTCGTCTTTTGCAACGCCTTCTTTAATTGTGCTTGGCGCGCCATCAACTAAGTCTTTTGCCTCTTTGAGACCTTGACCCGTCAATTCTTTAACAAGCTTCACAACTTTCAGTTTAGAAGCACCGCCTGATGTAAGAACAACATCAAATTCTGTTTGTTCTTCAGCAGCTTCTCCACCGTCAGCAGCAGGTCCAGCAGCAACTGCAACAGCAGCAGCGGGCTCAATGCCGTATTCATCTTTAAGATAATCAGCGAGTTCTTTTACTTCCTTTACGGTAAGTCCTACGAGCTCGTCACCGATTTTTTTAATATCAGCCATTTCGGTTGTTTTTATTATGTCTAGTTTTTAATCAATTATTTCTCTCCTCTAGTGCCTTAAGCAATCCAGAAATATTGGATCCACCTGCAGTTAAACCAGAGACCACGTTCTTCATTGGAGATTGAAGCAACAAGATGATATCGCCAATAAGCTCTTCTTTCGATTTAAGCTCAGCAAGCATTTCCAACTTGTCATCACCAACGTATGTTGCAGCATCAATATATGCGGCCTTCAACATTGGTTTTTCTTGCTTCTTGCGAAACTCTTTTATAAGCTTTGCAGGAGCATTTCCAATTTCAGAGAACATGATGGACGTATTTCCTTTCAAAACATCATACAGTTCTGAAAAGTCCTTATCCTCCACTTTCTCCATGGCTTTCTTTAGAAGTGTGTTTTTCACCACTTTTAAAGAAACATCGCGGTTATAGCAAAGGCGTCGAAGTTTGTTCGAGTTCTCTACCGACATCGCGGCTACATCTGCCAAGTAAAAGATGTCACTCTCTCCCAATTGCTTGGCGAGTACATCTATTTCTTGGTTCTTCTCCTCTCTATTCATACCAATAGGTTAACGGTGACTAAATCTTAGGAAGCGATAGACTTCGTCTCCACATGGATGCTTGGGCTCATTGTACTCGACAAGGCGACGCTTTTCACATAAGCGCCTTTTGACGAAGTAGGCTTGAGCTTTAAAATGGTTTGTAACAGCTCGGATGCATTATCGTAGATCTTATCCGCTTCAAAAGACGTTTTACCAATCGCAGCGTGTACGATTCCAGTCTTATCTACACGGAAATCAATCTTTCCTTTTTTAACATCTTCAATGGCCTTTCCAACCTCCATAGTAACCGTACCGGTTTTAGGATTAGGCATAAGACCACGTGGACCTAGGATTCGACCTAAAGCACCAACCTTACCCATTGCCGAAGGCATGGTAATGATGACATCAAAGTCGGTCCATCCACCTTTAATTTTTTCAACGTACTCGTCAAGCCCAATAAAGTCTGCACCGGCATCTTTCGCCTCTTGCTCTTTATCTGGTGTGCATAAACAAAGTACACGTACCTCTTTACCTGTTCCGTGTGGTAGGCTAACTACACCACGAACCATTTGGTTGGCTTTTCTAGGATCAACACCTAAACGAACAGCCAAATCAATAGAGGCATCAAATTTTTCTGTGGAAATCTCTTTGATCATTCCAGCAGCCTCTTTCAAGGAGTAAGCTTTCTCGAGATCAAATTTCTCAAGAGACTCTTTTCTTTTCTTTCCCAGCTTCGACATTGTCAGACTTATTTAACGCGAATCCCCATGCTTCGTGCAGTTCCAGCTACCATTTCCATAGCAGCTTCAACTGTGAATGCATTTAAATCCGGCATTTTTTCTTCGGCAATCTTGCGCACTACATCTTTACTCACGGTTGCAACCTTTTTCTTGTTTGGCTCACCTGAACCAGACTTTAATTTCGTTGCTTCCTTAAGTTGAACTGCAACCGGAGGCGTTTTAACGACGAAGTCAAAAGACTTGTCGGAATAAACCGTGATGATTGCAGGTAAAAGTTTTCCCGCTTTATCTTGGGTTCTAGCGTTGAACTGCTTACAAAACTCCATGATGTTCACCCCTTTAGCACCCAATGCAGGTCCTACGGGAGGAGAAGGATTGGCTGCGCCACCCCTAATCTGAACTTTAATTAATCCTGATACTTCTTTAGCCATTGTAGCTTAATTATTCTTTTTCTACTTGCATGTAGCTCAACTCAAGAGGTGTTCTTCTTCCGAAGATTTTAACCATAACCTTGAGTTTCTTTTTCTCTTCATTAATCTCCTCAATCACACCAGAGAAACTGTTGAAAGGACCATCGATCACTTTTACCGCTTCACCAATAATAAACGGAATGTTGAGTTCTTCATCGCTCTCTGCGAGTTCATCAACTTTCCCGAGTATTCTATTCACCTCGTTCTGTCTCAAAGGAACAGGCTCCCCTCCTTTTCTGTCACCCAAGAAACCGATGACATTCGGAAGGTTCTTAATCATGTGAGGAATCTCACCCGTAAGAATCGCCTCTATTAAGACATAGCCAGGAAAAAAGTTTCGTTCTTTACTGATTTTCTTGCCATTGCGGATTTGGAAAACTTTCTCGGTCGGAATCAAGACCTGTGAAATGTAGTGATCAAGCTTTTCATGCTCTACCTCCATCTCGATCTGCTCCTTGACCTTCTTCTCCTTACCACTGATGGCTCGAACGACGTACCACTTCTTATTGCTAACCTCTTCCATCTTCCTAATTGAAAATGTTGTTGTAGATGAGTTTCATCAAATTACCAAAAGCGGAATCCATCAAATAAATGATTGCAGCGATCAAAAAGGTCGCTACCAATACGAGAACTGAACTGCTTTGCAATTGGGTCCATGTTGGCCATGAAACCTTATGCATTAGTTCATTCCAGGAATCGCTTACGTAATTTTTAATTGTATCCATCTATATTGTATTCCGCAACTGCATTGCACGGGTGGAGCGACTCGAACACTCAACCTGCAGTTTTGGAGACTGCTGCTCTACCAATTGAGCTACACCCGTAAAAGAGGTTTAGAGAGACGCCTAATCCCAAGACGTCTCTCATCCACTCAATGAACTTTTCTATTTTAAAATCTCAGTGATCTGACCCGCACCTACAGTGCGTCCACCTTCACGCATCGCAAACTTGAGACCTTGATTGATGGCCACAGGAGCAATAAGTTTAACAGTGATTGTCAAGTTGTCACCTGGCATTACCATTTCACGATCTTCTGGAAGCATGATCTCACCAGTAACGTCAGTGGTTCTCAAGTAGAACTGAGGACGGTACTTGTTGTGGAATGGAGTATGTCGTCCCCCTTCTTCTTTTTTGAGGATATATACCTCAGCTTTGAATTCAGTGTGCGGAGTAATGGTACCTGGCTTACAGATAACCATACCACGTTTGATTTGAGTTTTCTCAATACCACGAAGAAGAAGACCTACGTTGTCACCAGCCTCACCTCGGTCGAGGATCTTACGGAACATCTCTACTCCAGTAATGGTTGATTTCAATTTTTCAGCTCCAAATCCGAGGATATCAACTTCTTCAGCAGTGTTGATTACACCAGTTTCGATTCTACCCGTTGCAACTGTACCACGACCTGTAATAGAGAATACATCTTCTACTGGCATTAGGAATGGTTTGTCAACATCACGTTCTGGAAGTGGAATCCAAGAATCCACAGCATCCATCAATTCCATGATTTTTTCAGACCATTTTTCGTCTCCTTCTAGACCACCTAGGGCAGAACCTTGGATGATTGGAGTGTCATCACCTTCGTACTCGTAAAAGTCAAGAAGTTCACGGATTTCCATTTCAACGAGCTCGAGGAGTTCCTCGTCGTCTACCATGTCAACCTTATTCATGAATACAACCAATTTAGGTACACCAACCTGACGAGCCAATAGGATGTGCTCGCGAGTTTGTGGCATAGGACCATCAGTTGCAGCAACTACCAAAATAGCACCGTCCATCTGGGCAGCACCTGTTACCATGTTCTTTACGTAGTCAGCGTGACCAGGACAGTCAACGTGAGCGTAATGACGCGCTTCAGTCGCATACTCCACGTGTGAAGTGTTGATCGTGATACCACGTTCTTTTTCTTCTGGTGCGTTATCAATCTGAGCGAAATCTCTGTTTTCTGCAAGTCCTTTTGATGCAAGAACTCTCGTAATTGCCGCTGTTAATGTGGTCTTACCGTGGTCAACGTGACCAATGGTACCAATGTTGACGTGCGGTTTCGAACGGTCAAAATTTTCCTTAGCCATGGCTATTTTGGGATTAGTTGAATTTGATTATTACTTAATTATTACTCTTACTATTATATATGTCATCTGAGCCAACGACGGGATTTGAACCCGTGACCTCTTCCTTACCAAGGAAGCGCTCTACCACTGAGCTACGTCGGCTAAATGCCAAAAGAGCGGGAGACGAGACTCGAACCCGCGACCCTCAGCTTGGAAGGCTGATGCTCTACCAACTGAGCTACTCCCGCTAATTATTTTAATGCTTTAAGTGGGGAGAGCAGGATTCGAACCTACGAAGGCGAAGCCATCAGATTTACAGTCTGACCTCGTTGACCGCTTGAGTATCTCCCCAGCTTAATATATTTTCATTCAAAGAACGTGAGCCGATGGAGGGATTCGAACCCCCGACATGCTGATTACAAATCAGCTGCTCTGGCCAACTGAGCTACATCGGCACTTATTTCCATACAGGAATAAGGCCCCAAAAAGGCTTGCAAATGTATAAAAGATTATCATGTTAAACCAAACTCCCCTAGTCTCTTTTTTTTCTATCGCCTGTTGAACAAAAAAATGGACCTCAAAGAGCGGCTAGAAATCAAGCATGACCATGCTTAGACTTGTACTTACGCACTTGACGGCGTAGTGCCTCAATGGCAGTATCTGTGGCTTCTTCAAAAGATTTACACTGTCGTTTGGCGAACAGTTCATTTCCTGGAAGGGAAAGACGAATCTCTGCAACTTTATTTTCGTGATTGCTGGCATTATCTAGCCGTAAAAAAACCTCTCCTTCAATAATTCCGTCATAGAACTGGTTCAATTTATCGACTCGGCCCTGAACAAAGTGGACCAATTTGCTATCTGCATCAAAGTGAATGGAGTGAATTTTTACTTGCATACATAGGAATATTACGCTCTTGGATGAGCTTGTTGATAGACTGATTTTAATTTCTCAAATGAATTGTGCGTATAAACTTCTGTCGCACTCAGATTAGCATGTCCTAAAATTTCTTTGATCGCATTGATGTCGGCGCCCTTGTTCAATAAGTGCGTAGCAAATGAATGTCGAAGGACATGCGGACTTCTTTTCTGTTGGGTTGACACCATTCCGATTAAGCTATTGACCTTGCGGTATACGAACTTTGGATACAAGGGTTTCCCATTATCCAATATTAATAGGAACGGTGAATCGAGCTCATTGGTACGTTTTAGAGCAAGGTATTCTTTAACCGAGGAAACCAACGTGCGATTCATTGGCACGATGCGCATCTTATTGCCTTTACCAGTAACCCGCATTTGGGCATCTGCCAAATCTAGGTCCGACTCTTTTAGGCCTATCAATTCAGATAGGCGCATGCCCGTGTTGTAAAGAATCTCTACTAATAGTTCATCGCGTTTTCCAGGGAAACCCTCACCGAATTTAATCTGATCGAATAGGAAATCAAGCTTACTTTCCTCCACATACTTAGGTAAACGCTTATCCTTTTTAAGGGCGCTTAACTTTTGACTCGGGTTTTGAGGAACGAGATCTTTGGAATGCAGAAACTTAAAATAGCCCTTTACCGAAGAGAGTTTTCGGTTGATGCTGCTTGAAGTGAGGTTTTGCTCAGAAAGATGGGCCAACCAAGAACGAATCATTGGATGACGAACCTCAAGGGCCGCATCCACCTCGTAATACTCTAAAGTGTAATCTGAAAATTGTTGAAGGTCTATTGCATAAGACCGCACGGTATGCGTTGAATACCGTTTTTCCTTAAGTAAGTAGTCTAGGAAGCTCCTTAAATCCATTCAAATTCTTTCGAACCCATAAATGTAAAGGATTCTAAAGAAGATGTCAAGTGATTTAGGAACTGCTATGCATCTTACCTACGTAGATCGCTTTTAGGATCTCTTCACGTCGCTTGATAGAAGGCTTTGTGAACTTCTTGCGCTCGCGCAATTCACGCATAACACCTGTACGTTCGAACTTCTTCTTGTACTTCTTGATAGCACGTTCGATGTTTTCTCCTTCTTTAACTGAAATTACCAGCATCTATTTTTCTTTTATTCAGGGCGGCAAAAGTATGACTATTCTCTTTGCTCGTCAAGTTTATTGTAGAATTTCCCTTGCGATGACCAACTTTTGTATTTCTGAGGTGCCTTCACCGATGGTACAAAGTTTTGAATCACGGTAAAACTTCTCTGCTGGGAAGTCTTTTGTGTAGCCGTAACCACCAAATATTTGAACCGCCTCGGTACTTACACGAACACAAACTTCTGAAGCGTAATATTTAGCATATGAAGATTCCTTCGTCATTTTCTTCCCTCGGTTCTTCATGTCTGCTGCTTGAAAGGTTAAAAGTTCTGCAGCTTCAATTTCGGTTGCCATATCGGCAAGCTTAAAGGCGATGCCTTGGAAAGATGAAATCGGTTTATTGAACTGATGACGTTCTTTTGAGTATTGAAGCGCCGCTTCGTATGCGCCTTTCGCAATCCCCAAGGACAATGCCGCAATGGATATACGTCCGCCATCTAAAACCTTCATGGACTGAATAAATCCATCCCCTACTTTACCCAAAACGTTTGCCTTAGGCACTCGGCAATCTTGAAATATCAACTCAGTTGTCTCCGAGGCCCTCATACCCAGTTTGTTCTCCTTTTTACCGGCGGAAAAACCTGGGGTTCCACGCTCGACAACGATGGCCGTCATACCGTGAGAATCTCCTTTTTCACCCGTCCGCACAATTACAACTGCTACATCACCAGACTTTCCGTGTGTAATGAAGTTTTTAGTTCCATTGATGATGAAGTCATCCCCATCTTCAACTGCAGTTGTTAGCATACCTCCCGCATCGGAACCTGTGTTTTGCTCTGTCAAACCCCATGCTGCCAAATGCTCTCCAGAGGCCAACTTCGGCAACCAACGCTGTTTTTGTTCTTCGCTTCCGAACTGAAGAATGTGTCCGGTTCCTAAAGAATTGTGAGCAGCTACGCTCAATCCAATTGAACCACACACTTTACCAATCTCAGTGAGTACAGTTACATACTCCAAATATCCCATTCCCGATCCTCCATATTGTTCAGGAACAAGTACTCCCATCAACCCGAGTTCGCCAAATTTTGAGAAGAGTGGCCGTGGAAATTCTTGACTCTCATCCCAATCCATGATATTTGGACGCACTTCCTTTTCGCAAAAATCGCTCACCATTTGAGCAATCATCTTTTGGTTCTCTGTTGGTTCGAAATTCATAACTAATCTTCGTAAGTCGTTAAACAATGAATGTTGTTGGAATACTTCTGCACCTTTTGCAAGCCGTCCAAAAAGCCTAAGTGAATGAGAAAACTAAATCCAATTACATTTCCTCCTGCAATTTTCACCAAGTCTGCTGCAGCCGCTGCAGTTCCACCTGTAGCGAGCAAATCGTCGTGAATTAAAACTCGTTGCCCTTTGTCAATGGCATCGAGGTGCATCTCCACCTCATCAAAGCCATACTCTAAGCCATAACGCACGCTAATGGTCTTATGCGGGAGTTTACCCTTCTTCCGAATTGGAATAAATGGAACACCCAGTGCCTGAGCCATCGAAAAAGCGAAGAAAAAGCCCCGACTTTCAATACCAACAATTGCATCAACATCTTGTTTGAAGTGATCCAATATTTGGTTCGTAATTTTCTTGCAAGCTTCGGCCGATTTCAACAGGGGCGTGATGTCTTTAAATGAGATTCCCTGTTTGGGAAAATCTGGCACTTCACAAATCAGTTCTTTAATCTCTGCCTCTGTCATAGCGGCTTCGAAAATAGCACTATTTCATATACTCACCTCAGCTCTATTACGGCTTCTCAATGAATAGATAGGGTTCGATTTTCACGTAGATAGAATCGTTCATTAAATCCAGGGTTTTTAATTGCGACAAGGATTCCAACCGCCCTTTATCCCGAAGTTGAAAAATTGACTTCACAAGCGGATAGTCAAAGTATGGATGCTTAAGCAAGCTTTTGAATTCAACCTCGTCAATATTAACTTTTCTCCAGCTTGAATCTCGCACTTCAAGAAATGGGTGCACAACCGAGTATACAGAAGAGTCGATTGTATAAACCTCGAGTAATTGCTCAAGCCTGTAAAAGCCTCCCAACAGCTCTCGATATTTAAGAATTTCCGATGCTCGACTTGGCCCAATTAGTGGTAGTTCTTCTAGTTCCTCACGATCTGCATTGTTCAATCCTATTTTGGCCTTGTCTTTTACTTCAGTCCATTGTCTTGCCAAGGGCTTTTTCAAAACAATGGGCTCCACCTTGTCAGGCGAATCACTCAAGGTTGACTTTTCTTGGAGCTTCGAAAAAGAAGCCTCCATATCATGTTCAAAGGATGGGAATTCTGCCAGACCGCTGTGCTCTTCAATGTTTAAACTGTAATATTCAATTCCCTCTCGAAGTGCAAACAGAGTGCAATTCAGCATCAGTAAAAAAACCAGAGCGGTCCTTTCTTTCGGATGGAAATAGAAGTAATCCCGGAAGCGGAGAGACATCGAATAATCTTTCTCCGAATGTCTGAAGACTCAGCTCAAAAAGACGAATGACTTCATTCGTGGGCCACGTCCCTTTCACAACTGTTCATAAGGACTGGCTAGGAATCAACTTATCACTCCCCAATCAAGCGTTTGCAGGCCTCAATGTGATATATGTGAGCATTGATCATCTTTCCATTGCGGAAGAAATACTCACCACCCCAGGCGTGCTTTACTTTCATGTATTGGGTCACGCGACCATCGAGTTCAATGGTCCGCAATTCAATGGACTTAGCCCCTTCTTGGCGCTCTTCGATGAGGATTCTCCTACCATCGACGTCAATGACCTCCGAAAAGTTCATCATCGGCCTCCCAGTTCGCATATCGCTGTGAAAAGCTCTTCCATTTGTCATGATTTGATATGCTCTTGAGTCTGTAACCTTGGCTTCGCGTACTTCTCTCCGATTCAAGTCACTTAAAACGGCATCAACTCTTTCCCTTTTAGCGTTTAAATCATCCTCTGTAAGATCTGTAATGAGCATGTCTTGATTTACCGACCAATCAAATTTTCTTTGATTGAAATCAAAAAACATCTCGCCAAGTACATCATCATAATCGCTGTAATCCTTGCCTTGCTCTGCCTTAAATAAGCGCACTTTCCAAGGTTTAAAAATTTGATCTTCCGGAACCATCGACTTCACAATCTTATCACCCTTAACCAAGATTCTTTTTGAAACATAACCGGGTTTCGAGAAATGGATGTAATAATCGCAGCCAAAAGGCAGTTGGAAATCAAATTCTCCGTCAATCGATTTGTACGACTTGTATTCTGAGTGGGCCATGTTGACCGAGACTTGAACGTTCCTTAAAACATCATTTCCCTCAAAAATCTTCCCTTTGACGAGAATGTCTGTTGGGCCAGCAGAAGCAAGGCTTACAAAGACAAATAGGATGAATGACGCGAGGAGACTCTTTTTCATGGATTCAAACACAAAGAAGCATTGAATTTCGAATCAAAAGTGACACAAAGGGAAGTCCTTTGTGAACAGAATTCTGTGAACGGGAGGTATAGGCGACGAAAAGCGTATTCGCTAAAATTTAGGCCACTATTTGTACCTTTTGATCACTCCTGTGCGAACCTTCTCTTGATAGTCGCGCAGATCTTCTTTGATCTCGGGAGCAAGAATAATCAAGCCAACAATGTTTGGAAAACACATCGCAAAAATCATTGCATCGCCGAAGTCGAACACACTTTTCGCACTGATGGCGGAACCCACAACAATCATGATGCAAAACACGATTTTATAGGCGTTGTTAGCCGACTTACTCTCCCCAAATAAATAGGTCCATGACTTCAGTCCGTAATAGGACCATGAGATCATGGTTGAAAGGGCAAACAAGATAACCGCCACTGAAAGTACAAGTGGAAACCAGCTTAAGGTTTTAGCAAAGGCCGAAGAGGTTAGCGCAATTCCCGCAGCACTTCCGCCACCAGAGCTGGCAGACTCAAATGCAGCCTGGGCGCCGATATCACCATAGCCCGATATTACAATCACCAAAGCTGTCATGGTACAAATAACAACTGTATCAATAAAGGGCTCTAAGAGAGCAACTAAACCTTCACTGATTGGCTTGTCTGTTTTGGCTGCAGAGTGAGCTATAGAAGCCGAGCCAATTCCCGCTTCATTGGAAAAAGCAGCTCTTCTGAATCCCATGATAAGAACTCCAATGAATCCACCATACATTGCATCTGCATTGAAGGCCCCTGACACGATTTCTCCAAAAGCTGCAGGAATTTGACTGAAATTTCCAAAAATGATGATGAGTGCAGCAAGCACATAAATGCCCACCATAAAAGGAACGATTTTGTCGGTCACTTTTGCAATGCTCTTGATTCCACCAATGATGATGAATCCAACTACGCCCGCCATGATCAATCCGAAAATCCAACCCTGACCAAAAAAGATGCTGTTCTCACCTCCTGTAACTTCAGTGAGTTGCATTGTGGCCTGGTTGATTTGAACCATATTTCCACCGCCGAAAGAACCTCCAATAGCTGCAATGGCAAAAACGGCGGCTAAGACTTTCCCCAGTCCACCCATATTCTTTTTCTTCAATCCCTTACTTAAGTAATACATAGGACCGCCAGAAACGGAACCATCGTCGTATTCATTTCTATACTTTACCCCAAGCGTACATTCAACAAACTTTGAAGACATACCGAGCAAGCCCGCTACGATCATCCAAAAAGTGGCACCCGGACCACCTAAGGAAACAGCTAGAGCAACCCCAGCAATATTCCCAACACCTACAGTACCACTAAGAGCGGCTGTTAACGCCTGAAAGTGCGATACTTCACCTGGGTTGTTTGGGTCATCAAATCGACCTCGCACTACATCAAGGGCATGCTTAAATCCTGTAAGATTTACAAACTTGAAATAGAAAGTGAAAAAGAGAGCTCCAGCGATCAGCCAGATTAAAACAAATGGAACCTTTTTCCCAGGTGCAATGGGAATTTCAAAGAAGATTATTTTCCCTAAAAAATCTGAGACTGGAGTAAATACCTGGTTGATTGTTTCATCAATTCCGCTTGCGGGTTGAGCTTCAGCAAAAAGAGGAATGAGGGCGATGAACGCCAGAACCAAAAATACTTTGTACTTCATATGGTAATTTCTTGGGCTGATGGGGCCCAAATATAAGAATCTGGCCTACTTAGTTGGAAACCTCGATGAGAATGGAATTCAACTTCCTAATTTGCTCGGCATTGCCCAGAACAAAGAGCTTCGAATTTGGAATGAATTCTAAATCTTCCGGTGGGTTTATGATGTATTCTCCTGCAGCTGTTTTATAGCCAATGATTTTCGCTCCAATCTGGTATTGATTCTCCAATTCCTGAAACGACTTGTACCTGAAGCTTGCAGGAATGTTCTTGAATTCAACTTCCTCGAGATTGATGTCGGCAGAACCTGTGATGGAAATCTTATCCAGGAATTCCATAACATCGGGAGTCACGACTAAAGATGCCATGTGAGAACCGCCCACACGGTCTGGCATGATAACATTGTTGGCACCTGCCATCTTAAGCTTCTTTTCAGTTTGAAGCTCACTCGCTCTACTGATGATGTTTAAGTCTGCGTTAAGGCTTCTTGCAGTGAGAACGACAAATACATTATCCGCATCTTCTGGCAATGTTGTGATCATGGCCCGCGCCCTTTCTATTCCAGCATCAATTAACACCTCTTCAGAAGTTGCATTGCTGCGCATGTATATCAGATCAGAATGAAGTCGAATATCCTCGACTACCGCTTCATTTTGTTCAATCACAATGAAAGGAACTTTATGTGCTTGAAGCGTAGCAACTGCTTGCTTTCCATTCCTTCCGTAACCGCATACGATTACATGATCCTTCATATTCAAAATGGCTTTGTTCACGCGATAGTCTTTAAAGTAGTTTTTGTATTTCCCGGTTACAAGGTAACGAGTGATGGAAGATACAGCATAAGCGAAAATACCGAAACTCGTAATGATGAGAAAAGCAGTGAACAACCTTCCCATATCTGAAAGAGGTCGAACTTCGGAAAAGCCTACTGTAGAAACCGTAATGATTGTCATGTAGAAGGCTTCAAAGACGTTGTATCCTTCAATGAGCTTAAAGCCTAGAGTGCCAATAAAAATGATTGCAAGGAGGGTTGCTAGTGCATAATAAATCTCCTTGAAAAATTTTAAATTAAACAGCATAACTACCTACAGGTCCCAAATTGATCTTCGTTTTTTCTTGAAGAGATAGCGATGCTCAATAAAGAAAGCGAGAATGAGATAAAAAATCAAGGTCGAACCAATCGTAATGAAAGAAATGTAGATGAAAAACACGCGAATTCGGCTGGAATCCATTCCCAGCTTATTTCCCAAATAATCACATACACCAAAGGCCTGTTTCTCGAAATAGCCCTTAATTCTCTCAATCATTCTTCAAAATTTCTGCACCCAATTGGCAACTCAAACACTTCTGTTGATTGCAATAACTGGCTTTCAATTCTAGTAAAGCTTGTGAATCAGCCGCCGACCGACTGATCATTCCCAAAGATCGCCATTTTTTTAGAGTAGAATTGGACTCCTTCTGAATCTCAAAATAGAATTCAATGAGCTCCGCAGTGTCCATACCGTGATGTTCTTGGGAGCAAAACCGAAAAGGTAAAAAGAGGTTTATAAGAATCAAATCAATACTCGACTTCCCTAGGTGAGTTGAATGCTCATTTGAGCGCTGACCAAATCGATAATGCTGACTCCAATACGAACCAGCATTTACCTCCAACAGTTTCCTCATTTCATCCAGTTCAGAAGCCTGCAACAGGCTATGAACTAAATTTCTATCCGAGGCCAGTAAGGCCGTCAATTGCGCCAAGCGAATGCTAGGAAAATTACTAGGCCTCATTCGCGACCACTTCCAGGAACTTTCGTCAATGCTTGTTAGCTTGAATTTTCTCCTTAGAAGCTCAAAATCGTATTTCAACTTGATTTGCTTGTCGTCTTCTTTCCCTCTCAACATTCCGGCAGCGCCAAATAACATCGCCTCGATGTACTCCAGGTTTCCCGCTTCCCGTTTGAAATGTGAAAAACGAAGTTTTCTCGAAAGCCATTCCGTAGGTAATCGATTGGTTTTGAAGCCCATTTGTTGAAAGAGCAATTGCATGAAAGCTTCTTCCCAATCAAAATTTAATTGCGACACCAGGCTCAGAACATCCTTTGACTTCCGCTCCAAACGCTCACACAACAATCGGTGTTTCCATAATTCGAATGAAGAATTGAAATTTGAGGAAATCTGATCTTCACAGGGAATCCAGAGTTTTGAATTCATTAAGCTGCTATACTTCTGAAGCAGGTTAGAATTCACTCTAGGATACAAATTCAAACATGGAATTCCTTCCAATTCGATGGGAGTCTTCTCTTCATATACCACATGCAATATCACATTGGAATAGGCTTCATCCAAATGGTGTTTGTGATTGAACCAATCTTTCGATTGAAGACGCATTTCCACATTTCCGACCCATAATCTAGCGCCAATTTTAAGGTGGGCGTTGAAGAAGTCGGGGCCTGAATCTGTATTCAGCTCACCTCTCTTTAGGATGCGAATTGAAGCCTCCTTCGTTGTTCGAAGATTCTTCTGATCGAAGAGAGCATGCAACCATATGTAGTGAAGGAGCTTTTCTGGAAAGCTTGTTTTCAAGTTCTACTTTTCCAGCAAAACTCTCATTTCGTTGGTCAAAGTCATGGCCGATTCACGAATGTCATCAGTCGTAAATTCTCCTTTTTTTGGATAAAGAATGCCTCTCGAAGAATTGACTAAAAGACCACAATGCTGGTTCGAACCATGGTCGTATAAGGCCTTTAGGTCCCCACCTTGAGCTCCAACTCCTGGAACTAAAAAGAAATGGTCGGGAGCAAGTTTTCTAACTTCAGCAAGTTTCTCTGGCCGAGTACCCCCTACTACAAACATCAGATTATCACCTTTGCCGACACTTTTTAGAATAACCTCTTCAAATACCTTCTTGCCATTCTGCGTTTGCAGCATTTCAAAATCTTCTGCTCCTGGGTTCGAAGTAAGTCCCAGCACGATGGTCCATTTTTCTTTGTAAGCCAACCAAGCTTGCATGGTTTCCATTCCCATGTATGGCGAGACAGTCGCAGCATCGAAACCAAAGTAGTCGAAGAAGGTAGTTGCATACTTCTCGGCTGTATTGCCAATATCACCGCGTTTTCCGTCGGCAATGCTGAGTACTTCTGAAGGAATCAGCTCCAGTGTTTTCTCTAAGCTTTCCAATCCCTTCGGACCGAAAACTTCATAGAATGCAATGTTGGGCTTATAGGCGACACACAAATCCGAAGTCGCCTCGATGACCATTTTATTGAAACTAAAAATGGGGTCTTTTTCCTTCAGAATGGAAGGTGGCATTTTACTTAAATCGGGATCCAATCCCACACATAGGAAACTCTGTTTACGCTGAATTTCTGCGACGAGTTTATCCCTAAGCATTTTCATCTCCGTATTTCAATTTCTCGGCATTCTCGGCCATCTTCAACTCCTCGATGAACTTCTCAATGTCGCCGTCTAATACCGCGCTCAAATTGTACAAGGTCAAGTTTATTCGATGATCGGTTACACGTCCTTGTGGATAGTTGTACGTTCTAATTTTCGCGGATCGATCGCCCGTTGAAACCATGGTCTTGCGCATCGCTGCTTCCGCTTCATGCCGTTTTGCAAGCTCCATTTCATAAATCCTAGAACGCAATACGGCCATGGCCTTTTCAAGGTTCTTTAGCTTAGACTTTTGGTCTTGACATTGAACTACGGTTCCGGTAGGGATGTGAGTAAGCCGGATGGCAGAATAGGTTGTATTGACCGACTGACCACCGGGCCCTGAAGAACAAAATTCATCGCGTCGAATGTCGGCGTCTTTCAAGTCAACGTCAAACTCCTCAGCCTCCGGAAGAATAGCTACCGTAGCAGCTGAAGTGTGCACCCTTCCTTGGGTTTCCGTTTGAGGAACACGTTGAACGCGGTGAACTCCCGATTCATACTTGAGCGTTCCGTAGACATCAGCTCCTTGAACGTTGAAAATAATTTCTTTAAAGCCTCCAGAAGTTCCGGTGGTGCTGTCAACCATATCGGTTGTCCAGCCTTTTGAGTCACAATACTTCAGATACATTCGCATCAGATCACCGGCAAAAATCGAAGCTTCATCTCCTCCAGTACCAGCTCGTATTTCAAGAACTGCATTCTTCGAATCCTCGGGATCTTTTGGGATCAGCAAGACCTTCACAACGGCCTCCAATTCTTCGCGTTTGGCTTTGAGTTCTTCCAACTCCTTTTTCGCCATTTCCACAAATTCCGGATCGGATTCAGTCTTGAGAATTTCTTCAGAAGACTCTATGTTATCGAGCGTATTTCTATACTCCCTTGAAACTTTCACAATGTCTTCAAGGTCTTTGTACTCCTTATTAAGTTTGACGTATCGCTTCATATCCCCAATGATCTCGGGGTCGACAATAAACTTGCTCACTTCTTCGAAGCGATCTTCTATGGCGCTTAACTTATGGACTAAACTCATAGTTCGTATTCGAATGTTCCGTAAGGACTTATAATGGTAAGGGCGGGTTCTTCCGACTCCTCTACCCGACCGATTATTTGAGCATCCATACCAAAGCTGTTGGCCACATCAATCAATTCTTGTACTCGAGATTCATCCAAATAGGCTTCTAACCTATGGCCCATATTAAAGACTTGATACATTTCCTTCCAATCGGTTCCAGATTCACTCTGAATCAAATCGAACAAGGGTGGAGTAGCAAATAGGTTGTCCTTGACGATGTGTCCGTTCTTTAAGAATTTACCCACTTTGGTTTGGGCTCCACCAGAGCAATGGATTAGGCCATAAATTTCTTCCCGTCCATTGTCCAAAAACTTAGATAGTACAGGTGCATAGGTTCTCGTAGGTGACAAGACCAATTTTCCATAGGTCAAGCCAGTTTTCTCTTCAACATCGGTCAAAGACTTACTTCCAGCGTATACAAGTTCTCGAGGAACGTGTGGATCGAAACTCTCAGGATACTTATCCGCTAGACCACCAAAAACGTCGTGACGCGCAGAAGTAAGTCCATTGCTACCCATTCCCCCATTGTAAGTTGATTCATAGCTTGTCTGCCCGTATGAAGCCAATCCAACAATCACATTTCCAGGTTGAATTGCAATGTCGATAATGTCTTTTCGCTTTGCTCTCGCAAAGGCCGTAAAACCAACGTCGAGCGTTCGAACGATGTCGCCAACATCGGCTGTTTCTCCACCAGCCAACTCAAGACCTACCCCAAGGGATCGAAGTTCTTCAATGTATCCGGCTGTGCCTTGAATCAACTCCTTAATGACCTCTCCAGTAATTAGATTCTTGTTTCTACCAATGGTAGATGACAATATGATTCCGTCTGTGATACCCACACAAATCATATCATCCAAATTCATGATTAAAGCATCTTGAATGATGCCTTTCCACACGGACATGTCGCCGGTTTCTTTCCAATAGAGATACGCAAGCGAAGGTTTCGTCCCTGCAGTATCTGCATGCATTACATTGCAGTACTCTACATCACCTCCAACGAGGTCCGGCAATACCTTGCAAAAAGCATTTGGAAAAAGTCCTTTGTCGAGGTTTTTAATGGCTTCGTGCACCTCGCTTTTATCGGCCGAAACTCCTCTTTGGTCGTATTTCATTGAGCGGTAAAAAAAAGGCACCCTATAAAGAGTGCCTGTAATATTCTGGGAGACAAAAGCTCCAATTCCTTGCTAGTTGTTCTCAGGTGCAGATGAAGTAGGAACAAAGTCGTCACGTAAAACGAAGAATACCGTTCTACGATTGATCTGATGCGCTGCTTCACGCTGATCCTTTGGCAAACCATTGATGTAAGCTTCAGTATAGGTAATTCCCGCCTTAGCATCAACAAATGGTTGGCTTTCACCATATCCCTTTGCTTGCAGTCTACCTGCGTCAATTCCTTTCTCAATCAGATAGTCGACACAAGTTTGAGCACGTTTCTGAGAGAGTATTTGGTTTCTCGCGTCCGAGTCACGTGCATCGGTATGTGCTGCAAGTTCAATAACAATTGTTGGGTTTTCTGTAAGGGTCTGGAATAAGAAGTCCAAGGAATCTTTAGAGTTGACTCTCTCATCCACAAGGAGTTCCCATTTCGCCAAAGGATAAAGAACCTTAGGGAAGCGAATCTCACCACAATTTAAACACTGCAATTCAAAGTCATGTACGAAGGCTGTTGAACGCTCAATTCCAATTGTAGTCTCCTGACCACGACCATTCAAATAGCTTCTTTCGGCAATCACCGTTTTGTTGCAATCGGGAGAAGCCTTTTTGGCATCGCCCTTTCTTGAAACCACAATTGTATAGGAGGTGTTTTCAGCAAGGAAACGCTCGTCGTTTTCCTTTGCATCAAACTTGTAGAATCCTGTTTGATCGGTTGTAGCTTCAGCAGAAGAACCGTCGGTTCCAATAAGTTTAACAACCGCATTAGCAACCGGCTTACCACATTCAACATCTTTTACTTTCCCTTGAAGAACGTAAATGATTGGAGGCATTTTGAAGCTATAGATATCGGCATATCCCTTTCCGTTTGAACGAATGGAAGAGAAGAAACCTCTATTCTTATTTCCCTCAAACACAATTCCAAAATCGTGACCCGGACCATTTATCGGAGCACGCATGTTTTCAACTTTACCCCATGCATTGGGGCCCAATTTATTTGCAGAGAAAATGTCTAAGCCGCCCATTCCTGGATGACCATTTGAAGCAAAGAAAAGACGGCCATCATCGTGGCTAAATGGATACAATTCATCACCTGTAGTATTTACTCCTTCAACATTTACTGGCTCACCCCAAACCTTTGCTTTGGAATCGTAAGTCATGTAATAAATGTCTTTACCACCTTGGCCACCTGGCATATCCGATGAAAAGAACATCATATCTCCCTTGGCATTCATAGAGGCATGTCCAACTGAAAAAGTATCGCTGCCCATTTCAATTTTCGTGGGCTCTTCCCAATCTTGGCCGCGCAGAGTCGTTTGGTACAACAAACAGGCTTTCACAGAGTTCTTTTCAGACTCGCAGCGCGTAAAGTACATGGTCGACTTACGCGAGTCAAAACTTGGCGCACCATCGTTGTGCTTTGTATTGATAGGTTCAGGAAGAGGTTTAGGAGTGCTCCACTTTCCTTTTCTATCAACAGAAGATTCAAAAATATCTGTGAATGCTTGCCCTTTATTTGGGTCAATGTCAGAGCCAGATGAACCTGGACGACTGGAGGCGAACATCAAAGTTTGATTCTTTCTGTCGGCAAATGCCGGGGCGAAATCATGAAATTTAGAATTCAACTGAGGCACATTTTCAACCAAATAATTGGTCGGCTTGGACTGCCATTCAATCGATTGTTCGCAGGAATTAATACCGTCCTGAGCTCGCGAATCGGAAGGAGCAAGTTGTTGGTACTCTTTATAATGTACAAGGGCGTCTTCGTACTTTCCTTGCATTTTTAGAACCATTGCGTAATTCAGTTCCAATTCAGTATCATCGTACTTAGCCCTTTCGGCCTTTTCATACCACTCTTCTGCTTGCTCGTAATCGAGAAGAAAACGATAACATTCACCAATCCGGTAAATGATTTTTATTTTCAAATCCTTCTTCGATTCTTTTGAAAAAGCTTGCTTGTAGAGATCTACAGCGTTGAAAAACTGCTGATTCTCATAGGCTTCATCCGCCTCTTTTGTCAAGTTGTGTTGAGCAAAAGAAATGGTAGTAAGGCTGACGAAGAAGAACAGTAAAATCGCGCGAATTACCCTCATATTAGTTGTTTTCATTGCAGTTAACGACGGTACATTCTTCCTTTTGGAAGGACGACAAAATAAAGAAATATTTCCAAGTATTCAAAAGGCATCGCGCAGCTTAGCTGCTTCCCCCTATTTGATGAACAACATTTCTCTGTATTTAGTCAACGGCCATAGCTCGTCGTCAACAATAAGTTCCAGCTTATCAACCTCATACCGTATTTTATCAAAGTATGGAACAACTTCATCGCAATAACCTTTTGCCTCTGAAGAAACCGAATCTAATTCGTTGTTTCGCTTCCGTGCCGCAATCATTTCATAAGTCAAAGTGCGGGTTTTCTCCACTCTTTCGGATATTTCCCGAACAATTTCAATCTGAGCCTTCGCCATTTTCTCAAATTCCTTCGGGAATATTTCCTTGAGATGACTCACACCATCAAGAAGCTCTTTTTGGTATTTAAGACAGGCAGGAATGATTTGATTCATAGCCAAATCGACCATAGCTCGAGACTCAATTTGAATTTTGAGTTTGTAGTTTTCCAAACTGATTTCATGTCGAGCTTCTAATTCTTCTGGAGTGAGAATATTGAATTCCTTAAAGAGGGATTTTGAAGATTTACTCACGTATGCATCGAGGGCGTATGGAGTCGTCTTTTGATTTGAAAGACCTCTCTTTTTCGCTTCTTTAACCCACTCTTCGCTGTATCCATTTCCTTCAAAACGAATGTCTTTAGAACTAACGATGTACTCCTTCAATACTTGAAAAATTGCTTCGTCCTTTTGAAGGTTTTTTGACTTCATTCGAGAGTCAACACTCTTCTTGAACTCCTTGAGCTGTTTTGCCACAATTGTATTCAATACGGTCATACTTTGCGAGCAATTGGCTGCTGAACCCACCGCGCGAAACTCAAATTTATTTCCAGTAAATGCAAAAGGAGAGGTTCTGTTTCTGTCAGTATTGTCGAGAAGAATAGCTGGAATGCGCCCAATCTTCAATTTAAGATCAGTTTTAACGTCAGGGCTCATTTTACCAGCAGTCACAGCTCGCTCAACTTCATCTAAAATTGATGTGAGTTGGGATCCAATGAAGATCGAAATGATCGCTGGAGGCGCCTCATTCGCACCTAGGCGATGATCGTTCCCAGCACTGGCGATGGACGCACGAAGAAGATCCGCATGCTCATGAACTGCCTTGATAGTGTTTACAAAGAAGGTTAAGAAACGTAAATTCGTTTTTGGCGTTTTCCCTGGACCTAAGAGATTCGATCCAGTTGAAGTCGACATTGACCAGTTGTTGTGTTTTCCGCTACCATTCATCCCCGCAAAAGGCTTCTCATGAAGCAAGACATGTAAGTCGTGTTTGCGTGCAACCTTCTCCATCACATCCATAACAAGCTGGTTGTGATCTGCCGCCAAATTCAGCTCTTCAAACATCGGCGCAAGCTCAAATTGATTTGGAGCTACCTCATTGTGCCGAGTAGTTACGGGAATTCCTAAGCGGAGAGCTTCCAACTCGAAGTCACGCATAAAATTGAATGCACGTTCTGGAATTGAACCAAAGTAGTGATCATCTAGTTGCTGCCCTTTTGACGATGCTTGTCCAAAAACAGTTCTTCCTGAAAGCAAAAGATCTGGACGAGATTTAAAAAAGGCCTGATCGACCAAGAAATACTCTTGTTCCCAACCCAGGGTTGCATTTACATTGGTGATGCTCTTATCAAAGTACTGACATACATCGGTCGCAGCTTTATCAAGCGCTGCAGCAGCCTTCATAAGAGGCGCTTTATAATCCAAGGCATGCCCAGTGTAGGAGACGAAAATTGTAGGAATGCATAGAGTATCGTCGTAAATGAATGCCGGCGATGTGGGATCCCAGGCGGTATAACCACGAGCCTCGAAAGTATTTCTCAATCCACCACTTGGAAAGCTAGACGCATCTGGTTCTTGCTGAACAAGTTCGCTCCCGTCAAACTTCTCAATGGCTCTTCCATCTTCTATGGGGTGAAAAAAGGCGTCGTGTTTCTCTGCAGTACGCCCTGTTAATGGCTGAAACCAGTGTGTAAAATGGGTAGCTCCTTTTGACAAGGCCCAGGCTTTCATGGATGAAGAAACCTGATCGGCCATGCTGCGATCAATAACCTTCCCACTCAATCTAGAAGCACGAACGCTTTTGTAAGCTTCATCCGAAAGAAATTCCTTCATGGTAACGTCGTTGAAGACATTCTTTCCAAATTCCTTAGAGAGGACAATACCATCAAAGTTCACCGACTTAGGGTGTCTTTTCATTACTTCTTTAAGCGCTTCGAATCGTAAATGAGCCATTTCGCTGATTTTTTGAAGAATTTTTACAAAAGTGAGCTATTTAGAGGGGGTGATAACAAAAAGGGGGTGTCGATTTTATCAACACCCCCCTTAATTTTTTGTGAACTACGAGAAATTTCTACTTTTTCTCTTCCTCAATTTGTTTTTTTACGTCTTTGACGCTTTTCTCCAAATCTTCTTGAATATCGTTGGCTGCATCCTTAAATTGTCGGATGCCACGCCCCATTCCTCTTGCGATTTCAGGAATTCGTTTTGCACCAAACAAGAGCAATACAATGGCCATGATTATGAAAATCTCACCGCCACCAAGATTAAAAAAGAGGAGTTTGTCCAATGTTTATTTTTTCTCTTCCGCTGCTTCAACTTCTGCTTCCAATTGCTTGGCTCCGAAGTCGAGCAAAATAGGAGTCGCAACACAAAGAGATGAATAAGTTCCCACTGCCACTCCAATCATCAATGCGAAGATGAATCCTTGAATTACTTCACCACCAAAAAGGAAAATGAGGAGAAGCACAAAGAAGGTTGATAAGGAAGTATTCACTGTTCGTGACAAGGTGCTGTTCAATGCGCCGTTCACCACCTGATCGTACTGACGATGCTTATACAAGCCTAAGTGCTCCCGTATTCTGTCGAAGACCACCACGGTATCGTTGATTGAATAACCAACCACCGTGAGAATCGCCGCGATGAATGCCTGATCTATTTCCAGTGAAAAAGGAAGAATACCATAGAAGATTGAGAATACAGCTAGCACAACCAAAACATCATGGAACATAGCTATCAAAGCTCCTACTCCATATTGCCATCTTCTAAATCGCAACAGGATGTATAAGAAAATGATGACCAAAGAGAATATTACCGCCCAAACAGCAGACTGCTTAATGTCGTCGGCTATGGTTGGTTCAACTTTCTGAGAGCTCATAATCTCAAAGCTGGAACTAATACCTGCAAGGCCTTCGTTGAGCTTATCTTCAACCATCACATCTACTTCTTGACCTTTCTGTTCAATCAAGTATTTAGTGGTGATTTTCACTTGGTTTGAGGTTCCAAAGACTTTCACTTCCGGACGTTGTTGGTTTCCTTCAGCTGATACAAATGCAGCCCCAAGTGAAACGCCAATTTTCTCGACATCTGCAGCTTCATCAAAACGAACCACATAGGAGCGACCTCCTGTAAAGTCAACACCGTAATTCAATCCACGAGTTGCGTATGAAGCGATTCCAGCAAGAACAACCAAGGAGGAAATCACATAGAAAATACGTCTTCGAGGAATGAAAGCGATGTTCAAATTCTTAAAGGCTCCTTGCGTCAATTTCGTTGAGAAGTTGATTTTCTGATTTCTCGACATCTGCCATTCGAAAATCAATCGAGTGATAAAAATTGCAGAGAACAAAGAAGTGAGGATACCTATAATGAGGGTTGTCGCAAAACCTTTAATAGGTCCAGTTCCAAAAACACCCAAAATGATACCTGTTAATAGTGTGGTTATGTTCGCATCCAAAATGGAGCTACGTGCATTTGCATAACCATCAGAAATGGCCGTCTTAAGACCTTTTCCAGCCGCTAGCTCTTCACGTATCCGTTCATAAATTAGAACGTTCGCATCAACAGACATACCAATAGTAAGCACGATACCTGCGATACCTGGCAAGGTGAGTGTGGCACCTAAGGCTGTAAGAACTCCAAAAACAAAAAAGACGTTTGCTAGAAGTGCAATGTCGGCTACGATACCAGCGCGGTTGTAGTAAAAGATCATGTAAGCCAAGATGATTATCAGGGCCAAGATGAAAGATCTCAAACCACTGCTGATCGCTTCTTGTCCAAGTGATGGACCTACAATGGCCTCTTCAATTATGTTCGCTGGGGCAGGAAGTTTACCGGCCTTTAAAACGTTCGCTAAATCCTCAGCCTCTTCAGGGCTAAATCGACCAGAGATGGAAGAACGTCCACCTTTAATTTCAGTTTGAACCGTTGGCGCCGAGTAAACAAAATCATCTAGAACGATGGCTACATTCTGACCAACATTCTTTGCTGTTAGGTCTGCCCATTCTTTAGCTCCAGTAGAGTTCATTAAGAGTGTCACCTCAGGATTTCCAAGCGGATCAGTATCAACTCGAGCATTCGTTACGGCATCACCTTCCATCGGTGCTTCAGCATTTCTACCACCAACCTTAATTGCGTAAAGCTGATAGAACTGATTGTTGTCGTCGAAGGCTTGTGAGCTCCACAAGAATTTAATCTTACCTCTCCCAACCGTACGCTGGATGATTGCCTTGGCTTCGGAACCAGCTAAGAAGGCATCAACTTGCTTCATGTTGTTCACCGTCGCATAACCTACAACCGGACCTTGAACTTTAAAAAGCTGTCCATTTTCATCACTGTTTAGGGCCGGTACAAGAACCTCAAACAGAGGATTGCTCACATTCGATGCAGCAAGGTTTGAAGTGCTGTCTGAAGTTGAATCAGAAGGATTAGCTAAGTCGGAGAAAAGATTACCAGTTGCATTTGAATCGTTTTCAACGACTTCCTCTGCCAAAACCTCTTCGGTATCTTCTTCTTCGGCTGGAAGCTGCTCGAAATCATCGAGTACTGCTAAAGCAGAAGTATCCTTCTTGGAAAGATTCGCTATTGAATCCTTCACTTTGAGAATTTGGTTTATTTCTCCAAGCAGCTCATAAATATCATTGTTGTCGTAGGTCTCCCAAAATTCCAATTTGGCTGTTCCTTGAAGGATCTTACGCACACGTTTTGGATCTTTAATCCCAGGAAGTTCCACCACGATTCGATCTGATGTAGTAAGCCTTTGAATTTTTGGCTGAACAACCCCAAGGTTGTCAATGCGTTTTCTAAGAACCTGCTCTGTACGTTTCACCGCATCTTCAGCCTCCAAACGAATGATTTGGATGATGGCTGCATTATCAGCATCGCGCGGGAACTTTTCTTTGTTGTTCATATTATGGAACACAGCCGCAAGCTTAAAATCGGGGTCGATCTCAATAATCGATTGCCCGAAGAGTGTTACATAATCATCTTGACTGCTGACCATCTTTTCCTCAGCCATTCTTAAGGCTTTTTGGAAGGTTGGGTTTGCGGAATTCGATCCGAGAGCCCGAACCAAAGCTGGCACTGAAACCTCCATGGTTACATGCATCCCACCTTGAAGGTCAAGACCTAAGTTGATTTCCTTTTCTTTTGCCCTTTTGTAGGTCGTTCCTATGAATGGCACCACTTCTACATTCGCCTGAGTTACCAAATAATCGGCCTCAAAACTTTGAAACAATGAATCCTGAGTTCCAAGGTCCATTTCTTCACCTGATTCAGCATTCAGGGAGTCTAATTTTTGTGTGGCAACCACTTTGGCTTCTGCCTCAACTCCCCCGGTGAAGAAGGAAAAAGACATTTCGTAAAGGCAGGCAACGACCAGTAGAATCGTAAATAGCCAAATTGCTCCTTTGTTTTGCATACTAGTTTAAGTGAAAGGTTTGCGCTTTTTTGAAGCGTGCAAATATAGAATTTAGAAGACTCCATTCACCTATGGTGAAATTGAAGCCTACTATTTGAAAATCAGTGAGGTTGGTAAAAGCCTTGCTCCCTGTAATTGAGAGCAAGGACTTTCAATAATTTAAACGTTCATTCCATCAAGAACACCAAGGACTGAGCGGACAGCTGTTGCAGACTCTTCGAGCATAGCCTTTTCAGATTCATTCAAATCTAATTCGATGATCTTTTCAATTCCATTCTTACCAAGAATGACAGGGACTCCAAGATAAATATCCTTCATTCCGTACTCTCCAGTCAACCAAGCGCATACTGGGAAAACACGTCTTTGGTCGCGAACAATAGCCTCCACCATTTGAGCGGCAGCTGCGCCAGGTGCATACCATGCGGAGGTACCAAGGAGTTTCACGATTTCACCACCACCCGATTTTGTACGATCAACGATGGCGTTGAGTTTTTCTTCTGAAATCATTTCAGTTACAGGAATTCCACCAACAGTTGTGTAGCGCGGAAGCGGCACCATAGTATCACCATGACCTCCCATAAGAACAGCTTGAATATCCTTTGGAGACACATTCAATTCTAAAGCGAGGAAAGATCGGTATCGAGCAGTATCAAGAATTCCTGCCATTCCAAAAACGCGGCTTGAGTCAACCTTGGCAGATAAATATGCCTGGTAAGTCATTACATCAAGAGGATTACTCACGATGATAATTTTCGCTTCTGGAGAGTGCGCAATCACTTGGTCTGTTACAGACTTAACAATCTTTGCATTGGTTGCAATTAAGTCATCCCGACTCATGCCAGGTTTTCTTGGAAGACCCGATGTGATTACAACAACTTCTGAATTAGCTGTTTTAGCGTAGTCCTTGGTAGAACCAATGACTCGAGAATCGTAAAGATTGATTGGGGAGGTCTCCCACATATCTAGTGCCTTTCCTTCAGCAACACCTTCTTTAATGTCGAGAAGAACTACCTCGTTTGCTATTTCATTGTGCGCTAATACATTGGCACAGGTTGAACCCACATTCCCGGCGCCTACTACCGTTACTTTCATTTCTTTGATTTGACTTTATTAAACTAGCTCAATTTCGAGCTCGGCAAAAGTATCAAAATGCACCTCGCCTCGAACGACAATGCTCATGAAATATGAATGGCTAGGGGCTTCAAATGAAGTGGGCTCTTCATTTTCGTAAATTTATCGCAATTAGAGGCAACCATTTGAACATCCTCTCGTCTTAATAGAGATAAATCGAAATGCGTTCAACCAAAAATGATTTTGAACTTATCGTACAAGGGTGTAAGAAAGGCGACAGAGCCAGCCAACACCTTTTGTTTGAGCAGTATTACGGTTTAATGAAAATGATTTGTTTGCGCTATGCCGCAAATGAAATGGAGGCGGAAGATCTTTGTCATGATGGATTCCTGAAAGTTTTTGAGAAAATCAAAAAATTTAAAGGCGCGGGCTCATTCGAAGGCTGGATGAAACGAATTTTCGTGAACATGGCCATTGATATGTGTCGAAAGAAATCGGCGAATCAGCTGGTCACTCTTGAAGACAACCATTTGGGTGTTGAAGATGAGCCAGATGAGGAAGATTTTACTGAAGAATTCTTCAGACGCGTCGGACGCGAAGCCTTACTTGAGAGCATTCAAAAGCTCTCTGATGCCTACCGTGCGGTTTTCAACCTCTATGTTTTTGAGGGCTATTCGCATCAAGAAATAGCGGAGCAACTGCACATTAGTGTAGGATCTTCAAAATCGAATTTAGCAAAGGCAAGGAAAAACCTCAGGAAAACATTGGAAAGATTAATGCAGAAAAAAAATGTCGGTTAAGAAAATGAAACAGTTCGAAGACCATATAAGAGAAGCTTTTGAAGGCCACGAAGCGCCGTACAATCCAAAAGCATGGAGTAAACTAGAGGCCAGTCTTGGCGGAAAGCTTGGTGGCTTTTCAAGCAGCCTAAAAATAGCCTCTGTTGTTGCTGTTATTGCAACATCAGGCTTTGGCTTGAATTATTTCAGTGACTCCAATTCTGAAATAACAAACTCCATAGAACCTACACAAATAAGCACAAGCGCTGCTCAACTAGAGGTTAAAAATGCCGATTCAAATGAGGAGGTTCCTATTCAATTGACCGATGAAAGTTCTGCAAATGAAGCTTCAGCCGTTTTGGCTTCAACAGCGGAAGTTGAACAAAGCGACTTAAAAGTGGAAACTGCTTTCGCAGCAAGTGTCGTTGCCGCTGCGCCTAAAATCAAAGAACCAAAACTCCCTAAACAAGCTTTAGAGATTTCAACGAGCAATGCATGCTTGGGTGAATTGATTGAGTTTCGAGTTGAAACAGACAAATCCGTCGTATGGGAATTTGGTGATGGCAAAGTTCAGTACGGAAAAAGTGTTGCTCACCGATATTCCAGTGCAGGAGTTTACATAGCTAAGGTTTCCGTTTTAGACAATCGGGATCAAGCAATGCAAGTATTGAACTCATCTGAGTTGCGCATCAATGACATACCGAATCCAGATTTCGAATTTGAACGTCCTTGCGACAACGCCCAAGCATCCATCGTTTTTGACGCTTCAAACCCCGAAATCCAAAACATCTGGAAACTTGGAGATGGAAGCGTTCTTGAAGGAGCTCATGTGGAGCACAAGTACGAAAAAATGGGCTTTTTCAAAGCCAAACACATCGTTGAAAACGAATTTGGATGTAGAGACTCCGTCACTAAGCGTGTGGCAGTGTGCCGAGCCTACAATTTGCTTGCACCTAAATCATTCAACCCAAGTCTTGGTGGCTGGTTCCCTATTGGCTTAAAAAAGGGTGATGTTTCCTTCGACCTCAAGATCATGGATTCAGAAGCTGGAGACCTTGTTTTCCAGAGCTCCAATTCACAAGATGAGTGGGACGGAGTTGTAGCTCATTCTGGTAAAAAATCCAAAAGCGGGCAAAGCTTTTTATGGATCGCAGTAGTTAAAGATGCGACTGGAAAGATTTCCGAATACGGAGGTGATATCCAAATCGTTGACAGTGAATGATCCGATTGTCTGAAGGCCTAGATTTGTAGCACCTCTTTAATTAACTTTGGGTGCCCAATGAAGCCGGAACTAATATGATTTTCAGACTTCTCCTATGTGTTTTCACCCTAAGTGTTTTCAGTTTTCAACTGGAAGCGCAGACGCTTCTATATGGGGAAGACTTTGCAAGCGGGAACCACAATATGACCTTAAACACGACTGGAGTTGGAAGCCCTTCGGGTAACAATGTTTGGGTCGTAAATCAAGCTTACACAGGGAATACCACTTACCCAAACACAACTCCTCAATCGAACACCGTTGCCGGTACAATCTCAGCTGCCGGCGGACATTACTTGCACATCAACGACACCAGCTCGGCCGTAAGCAATGCTAATTTCAGCACAAATTCCGCTTCGGATCGTTTTGCTATTACCGGCGACATCTGCACCATTGGATTCACAGGAGTCACCTTTTCCTACTTCTATCTTGTTGAAGGTGATGCGACGAATGTTGGTGAAGTTTACTACCAGGTTAACGGTGGTGCTTGGACTCAGCTGGGGGGAGCATTTAACAACCAGACTCTCTGGAGATATCAGACTTTCACAAACACCGCGTTCGATAATGTAAGCAGTCTTAGGTTTGGTTTTCGCTGGAAAAATGGCAGCAGCGGGACGCAAAACATTTCCTTTGGAATCGACGACATCTTGGTAACCGGAACCTTAAACGTCACCCCAACGATCACTCTCTCAAATATTCCAACCCAGGTTTGTCAAAACAACTTTCTACGATTCAACTACACGGTATCTCCAGCTCTATGCCGTGGTGATTATAGCATTGAACTTCTTGGAACTTCTCTAACGTGGCAAGTAAATGGGATGACCCAGACCTCAGGAAGTTTTACTCTCATGATTCCCACCACCGCCCCAACGGGCTGTTTTAGGTTGCGGATGTCGCGGGTTTCAGGAAGCAACCCTCCCAAGCCGCCCTTCTTCAACGGTACTCCCAGTACTGCGTGCATCACGATTGTTGCTTGCCCGAACACCATCACAACTCTACAACCTGCAGTAACCATAGGCAGTACTCCCGGTGGTGGTGACAGCGTATGCGTTGGAAGCGTTATTGATATCCCGTTTTATTCCACTGGAACCTTTACCAATGCAAACGTTTACACTGCTTGGTTGAGTGATTCGGCTGGAAACTTTGGAACAGCTGGAAGTCAGCAATTGGGAGCTGCACCTGACCCGAGTACCTATGACCCAAGCGTGCCTCCAGGCCTACCAGGGTCTGTAAGTGGTCTCGTTCCTGGAACGCCTGAAGGATGTAATTATTACATCCGTGTGGTTTCCTCCTCACCCAACACAGTTGGCATAAACTGGGGTCCATTTTGCATTAAAAACTGTGATATAAAAAGCAACAATCAGGTCGACATCGCATTCTGTATCTCAGCAGTTGCTGGTGCTACAGGAACTGTTCAGGTCGATATCAATACGCCTCCAAAGAACAAAGTCTACAACCCGGGCAACGTCTTTCAACTCGAAGTATTGGACATGCAATTTTTCCAGCGACAGTACATTGGAACTGCTTTAGGATCACTGGTGTCAACTACAAACGGAGTGATGGCAATCAACATCCCTGCATTGGCAGCTTTGCGCGCCTTGGGACTTGATGCTGGAGCATATTATTTAAGAGTGGTTTCAACAAATCCAGCTTTAAAGGGTAGTTTGATTCGAATGACTATTGGGGCGCCATACATGACGGCTCCTTTATCCATTTGGTCCTCAGACACCGTAACATGCTTCGGGGGGGCCGTGTTCTTTAACGTCAACAGATTTGCTCCGCCGATGTACAACAGCAAGTCCAGCTACCAATGGTTCTTGAGCACCAATGGAGGAACGCCTGTCCCCTTCCCAGGTCCAGGTTTAAACCCTCAGCCTTCATTGGGAATTCGGTACAACAGCACTGGTGTTTTTACTGTGTACGTTCAGGAAACCAATTTTGGATGTCCTGGTCCCTTATCCCCTCCTGTCACAGTAAATGTGGCTAATGTTCCAAACACATCATTGGGTGGACAAGCATTACAGGTTTGTAAAGGCGATACACTCAATTACACTGTAGGTTTCTTACCGGTTACCCAATACAACTGGCATGTTGATCCCGGTGGCGTTGTGGTCGACACTGCAAACAACCAAATCCGGGTCGCTTGGGATTCGATTGGGGTCTTTAAAATGAAATTATCTGCCACCAATTTCTGTGGAAGTGATGCGGACAGTGTTTTCATTACCGTGAATCCACCTCCAATCGTAGATGCTGGTGCCGACATTAATTTATGCGAAGGCGATACGGCATTTCTCAATGGCACAGGAAGCGGAATGAACTCTTCATTTTGGACTCCCAGCTCAAAGGTGAACAACCCATCCATTTTAAACCCTTATGCTGCAGGCCTAACCGATACAACGGAGTTTGTACTGCTCGGAATTAAAAATCTCATCGGCCTCTTCAGTTGTCGGGCCTACGATACTGTTCGGGTGAACATATCCCCAATTCCTGTGGCATACGCAGGTGAAGACGAAATCATTTGCAATTTCAATAGCGTTAAGTTGAATGGTGGAATTGGCAGCGACCTTCAGTACGAGTGGATCAATACAGACGGAACTTTGAATGATACGAGCATACAGTTCCCTACCGCCAGCCCTAAAGCAAGCATACAATACAATTTACGCGTCACTGATACCGCTAGTGGATGCTTCTCAGAAGATGACATCATTCTAGTTGTTTCACATTTGGTCGAGGATCGCCCACGCTATTATGAAATATGCGAGGGAGAAGAAGTCACTTTGGTCAACGACAATCTTTTGTACGACTTTGAGTGGAATACTGGTTCGACAGACGTAAGCATTAAAGTAACCGAACCGGGAACATACTCTGTTCGGATCGAAGACATAACAGGCTGCGTCGCAAACAACGAATATATCGTACAGGTCAGCGAGCCAGAATTTGAAGGCAAAGGCTATGATACGGTCGCAATTTGCATTGGAAACACCGACTCTTTGATCGGACGCTTGGATGCAAAACGCTATTTATGGAGCACAGGTGAAGAGAGCAGATACATCGAAGTTAGCAACCCTGGAGAGTACCGATTGCGTCTTTACGATGCGAATGATTGTTGGGCTTTGGACACTTATAGAGTAAAAGTTTTGGATGATTGCGACCTTCAATTTTACATTCCAAACACCTTCACGCCCAACAAGGACGGGCGTAATGAAGTATTCAAGCCCATCACACTAAATGTTCCATCTTATGAATTTTGGATTTTCGATCGATGGGGTGAGCTTCTCTTTCAATCGGATGGAACCGAAGGTTGGAACGGCTACGGCGCTTCCGGTATTGAATACCCAATTGGAGTTTATACCTGGAAAATCCAATACCCCGATTTGAACAGCCAGGCCCAAATAAAAGTTGGCACCTTCCAGTTGCTTCGTTAACAACTTTCTGAAACTAGCAGGACTATTTTCTCGTACACGCATTCATAACTAAAACGTGATGCGATGATGAAAAACGAAGATGAGTTTGGGGATCAACACCCCTCGGAAAATCAAGAAGACCTTTTCAGTCAAAGACCAAAACGCAGAACCTCAATTAAGGCGGCCCGGCAGTTGGTGGATATACGCTCAGAATTTCGAAGAACACGTCAGCAAATATATCGCCGAGCAAGTTTGATCGTATTTACTCTTGTTGTGGGATTTACTTTTACCACCTACGAAGTCACAAGCTCGATCAGCAAAAAAGAACGTGAGGCCAAAAGAATGGTCAATAAAATTCGTCTAAGTGAACAGATTAAGATTTACGACCTTCACTTAAACACAGGTGCAGAACAAATCAAACAGCAACAATGGGATAGTGCCGTAAATCAATTCAAAAGAGCTCTTTTGGTAGCACCCGAAGACTTAGTTGCAAGTGAAGGATTGGCAGAAGCCTATTGCTTAAAATGTATGGACTCAAACGCGAACTGCGACCAAGCAATGGCCTCAATTGTACAACTTGAAGAATTGAGTCCAAAACACCCCCGTGCAAAAGTGCTTCGTTCCTTTCTGAACCTTAAAAAGAAGAACTAAACGTCGATGTTAGCGTAAACCGCATTCTTCTCAATGAATTCACGACGTGGTGGAACATCATCCCCCATGAGCATAGAGAAGGTGTGGTCTGCACTGGCAGCAGAGTCTATGGTGATCTGACGAAGAGTTCTATAGCTTGGATCCATGGTTGTTTCCCAAAGCTGTTCGGCATTCATCTCCCCGAGACCTTTGTAACGCTGAATCTTCACACTGCTTTCACTTCCGCCTTTTTTCAATTCTTGAATGACCGCATCGCGTTCAGCATCGTTCCAACAATATTTGGCAGAACTTCCCTTTTTCACAAGGTACAAGGGTGGGGTTGCAATGTAGATGTATCCCTTATCAATCAAATCGCGCATGTAGCGGAAGAAGAAAGTTAGAATTAGGGTCTCAATGTGACTACCATCAACGTCGGCATCACACATGATGATGACTTTATGATAGCGAAGCCCTGTAATATTTAATGCACGTTCGTCCTCTTCGGTACCAACTCTTACCCCTAAGGCGGTATAGATGTTTTTAATCTCCTCGTTCTCAAAAATCTTGTGAGCCATGGCCTTCTCAACATTGAGAATTTTACCTCGCAATGGCATGATGGCTTGAAAATTTCGGTCGCGGCCTTGCTTGGCGGTTCCACCGGCAGAATCACCCTCGACGAGGTAGATCTCACACAATTCTGGGTTACGCTCTGAGCAATCCGCTAGTTTCCCTGGTAAACCGCCACCTGAGAGAACGTTTTTCCTTTGAACGAGTTCACGTGCCTTTCTTGCCGCATGGCGTGCCTGAGCAGCTAAGATGACCTTCTGAACAATCATTCTAGCGTCTTTTGGATGCTCTTCTAGATAAGCTTCCAACATAGCTCCTACTGCCTGTGAGACACTTGCAGTAACTTCTCTGTTTCCAAGTTTGGTTTTAGTTTGACCTTCAAACTGAGGTTCCTGAACTTTCACAGATATAACAGCCGTAAGCCCTTCGCGGAAGTCATCACCAGCAATGTCGAATTTCAGTTTCGACAACATTCCGGAGTCATCCGCATATTTCTTCAATGTTCTTGTAAGCCCCTGACGAAAACCTGAAAGGTGTGTCCCACCTTCGTGGGTATTGATGTTATTCACATATGAGTGGATGTTCTCACTGTAACTATTGTTGTAGACCATAGAGACCTCAACAGGAATACCATTTCGCTCTCCATCCATGTAAATTACATCCTCAATGATTTGCTCTCGCGATTCATCCAAGAACAAAACAAATTCTTTCAACCCGCCTTGGGAAAGGAATTCATTCTTGTTGTGATTCCCGTCCTCGTCGGTTGTTCGAAGATCCGTAATCGTGAGTTTTATGCCTTTATTCAAAAAGGAAAGTTCACGCAAACGACTTGCGAGAGTTTCATAATTGTAGTCGACAATTTCAAAAATAGAAGCGTCTGGAGTGAATGTTACAGTGGTTCCTCTTTTGTCGCTTGTCCCTACTTCCTTAACGTCAGCAACTGGCTTACCTTTTTGGTAATTCTGCTCATAGACTTTACCGTCGCGATACACGGTTGCCTTCAAATCAGTACTTAAGGCGTTCACACAAGAAACACCCACACCGTGAAGTCCACCAGAAACTTTGTACGAATCTTTATCAAACTTACCCCCGGCATGGAGAACAGTCATTACCACTTCAAGCGCAGATCGACCTTCCTTCTCGTGCATCGCCACTGGGATACCTCGACCATTATCAATGACTGTGATGGAGTTTCCTTCGTTGATGAAGACTTCAATAGTATCGCAATGTCCGGCGAGTGCCTCATCGATGGAGTTGTCGACTACCTCATAAACTAGGTGGTGCAAACCGCGAACTCCAACGTCTCCAATGTACATGGCTGGACGCTTTCGAACAGCTTCCAAACCCTCTAATACCTGAATGCTATTTGCTGAATAATCTTCGTTTTCTTCTTCACTCATAAAATGGCGGTTTTAGGACCTCAAACAAATGTAACTTTAAGGGTACTTCAAAAATGCTGAAACCCTCGTAAACACTAGGGGTTTATCAACATTTAATTAACAAATTATCGGCTGAAAAGCGAGAAGCTCAAACCACCCATCACAGTGATTCCTTGGATGCGGTAATTGTTGTACAAATTGTACTTGGAATTGAGCAGATTGTAGATTTCTAGGTACATCCCAAGTCGTTTTGAATAGCGGTACTCAGCCGAAAGGTTGACATCCACAAGCATGGGCAACTTCTTCTCGAAATAAATGCCCCCGGAGTAGTCTCCATCCCAACTGTTTGGACTGCGAGCAAAGCGCTCTGAAATAACAAAGACATCGCCTTTAAAGACAAGTTTATCATTCATGTCGTACCAACCTCCTAAACTCACTTTATATGTTGGCAAATGCCAAGCTTGGAATTCGTTCTGCATACGATAGTTGTAAAAATCACCTCTGAAGTACAAATTCATCTTTCCAATCTCTTCCAAACTCACTTCTGCCCGCAAGTTCATCACATTTACATCGTCGTAAATCACCTCAAACTCGTTTTCAATGCTCTGCCAACGGTTCATGCCGTACACATTCACAAACAATGGCATATTGAGTACTTGATCATAGTCTGCTTGAAGATTAAAGGACACATTTCGAGAAAACTGTCCGCGAACACCTCCCCTAGCTCCGAACTCATGCTCCCGATTTAAGAGCAAAACTCTACTGGCCATAAATGAATTCTGACGTCGCAGGAAATCGAAACTCGTCCGCTCTAGGCCACCGTAGGAAAGTTGAGCATATGGAATTAATAAATCACGAGCAAAGCTGTAACTCGCATAGGCAGCAACACGGCCATAAAAATCTGTACTCACCGTGCTTTCCGAAAACCCATCTACTTCGGCCTTCAAATGAAAACCCTCAAGTGTTCTTTCAGCACTTGCACCAAGGCGGATGATGGTAGAGCCCGTTTTGGGGTTGGGTACCCCCGGAAAGACTGAAGGAACATAATCGTTGTGGTCTACCGTCGCACTAATTCTACCGAAGTACCCCCCGGGCAAGTATCGATCAACCTTTGCATTCATTAAGGCATTCAACTCATTGATGCCGTAATGCTCTTCAGTGTAGCGCAATTTTCCACCAACATCAAAATTGAGCTTATTTGAATCCTTGTAAAAGGACTTTAATTGAACCCTTCCACCGTAGGTCTGAAACCTTTGAAAGGTATTTTCCCTCGACAAATCTTCATTTGCCGTAACATCGTTTAGGGTGTCGGGGTTAAAGCCATAGCGATGCAAGGAATTGCGCTCAAAGAACACACCCCCTGAGAGGATCTTGTTGTAGAAAAATCGCTTTCCGTGAAGTTCTAAGTCATTGTCATTGTAACCCGCATACCCAGCTTCTTTTACCGATTGATTGGAGCTTGATGAGAGGTGGTTGTAATTGAGTCCGAAATTGGCCTTTCTACTTCTCAAATTATGAATTTGAACCGTTCCTTTTACGGTGGCATAGGCACCAACCCCCAGTCGAGCATAGCTGTTGTACAGCTTATCCAAAGGCTCACCTTTCAATCTCGCCGCCTTCAACTTCGAAGGTGTAAAACTGCTCTCGATGGTTTTATTCAGTGGAGAATACTTCACTTCTTCCTTTTTCAATTGAAGTGAATCGTAGATCTCTGGAGACCCATTTAGCTTGGTAGCATCTGAAATGGTCGGCTCGTAATCCTTCACAATCAGAACGCTCCCACCCTGAAGCGTATCTTCCTGGGCTATGCTGACGCCGGCAAGAAGCAGCACAGCGCATATGGTGCTCATTATTTTCATTCGAAATCCTCCTCTTCTTCTTCCTCTGGTGCAAACAGATGGTCGTAATTCTCAGATCCATCTCCAAAGTCAATTTCTTCCTGTTGCACTTCAACATTGTTCAGAGAAGCTTCAATTTCTTCAATCCGTTTTAAGTTGGCCTTGGCCACTTTCAAAAACTCATCTTCTCCTTCGTAGTTATCGATGATGCTCATCAAAGTGGCCTTTGCCTGAAAAAGATCATCTGTAGCCATGTATATGTCGGCCAATAGGATTAGACCTTTGGCCGTCCAATTTGGATAACTAGGCACTAGGTTCACTAAGTCGAACACAGCAAGTTCAGCCGCTTTGAAAGAGTCTTTTTCCATCAAGATGGTCGCTAGCTGGAAACGCGCATTTGCTCCAATTTCACTATTTGTTGTGTCTGCGAGCTCCCTAAAAATCACAAATGCCGAATCGCTCTCGCCACGGGCTTGAGCCGCCTCCGCCTGAAGCGAACGGGCTTCAGTGTAGAGGTCGAGGTTGATCTTTTTAAAACCGAGAACTTTCGCAGCATACTCCGCCGCACTTCCTTTGTTGTCCAACTTATTCAAACAGCGCATTTGTCCGAGGATTGCTTCATTGACATTTTCAGGTTTTGCTCCAATTTTTTCAAGAGATCCGAAGGCGGTTAAGGCTTCTTCCCAATTTCCCTTCTCAAAGTAGATGCGAGCTGCATAGAGCAGGGAGGGCTCGCTGAACTTATTGGTTGGACGTGGAATAATTCGCTGAAAACCTTCAAGTGCTTTATCCTTATTCCCACCCTTCAAGTAACAATCTGAAAGGTAATAAGTGGCGTTCACTTCAAAAAGGGCTGGATTAAACCGAATCAAGTATGCTTCAAAATCACCTCGAGCCTGTTCACACTTCCCTTCGAGGTACTTCAATTGAGCCGAACTGTACACAGATGAATCCAATTCGGCTTCATTTAGATCAACAAAGTCAAGTTCGTTGATGTATGCAGTATAGGTATCAACTTCTCCCTTTTCGATGTAAATATTTTTAATCCCTAAGAGTGCCTCCTTGGAATCTTCATAGGTCGGAAAATCGCTCACAATCTGCCTAAACACTGAAAGCGCCTCGTCGTTGTTGCCCTGGTTGTATAAAATCAGGCCTTTACTCAGAAGCGAGCGCTTTACGTAGGATGAATTCGGGTAGTTCTCAACCACCGACTCGAAGTATTGCATCGCTTTTACTTCATCGTTCTTTTTCAAGAATGATGCGCCTAACTCATATTTGGCTGCATCTTGATAACTGGATTTTGGCTGCTCTGTGATGAGTCTCGCCAATAGGTTAATCTTCTCCTCCAAATTTCTTGTCAAACCCTGACAAACAGCCATCTGGTATAAAGCATAGTCGCGATCGAAAGCTCCCAAGTCGTAGGCGCTTTGATAATATGGAATTGCATCGGTGAAGCTTTTCGAAACGTAAAAACAATCGCCAGTTCTCATGTAAGAATCGGTTAGGCGAGCACTGTCCGTTTCACTCTTGTAATAAAAGAACTTACGGAACCACGATTGAGCATTTTCGTAATCCTGAATCTTAAAATAGGCATAGCCTAGATTGTAATTCGCCTCATTAAATTCCTTCTGAAGAATAGCGGTTGGCTGAAAGATAAATTGTTTGTAAGCCTCAATGGACTTAACGAAGTTGTTCAAGCGGTAATAGGATTCGCCCTTCCAATAGTGCGCGAGAGCAATTAGGTTCTTATCCAAGGGAAAGGTGAGTGAGCGATCGTAATATTCAATGGATTGCTTGTACGATTGATTTTGAAAGAGCTCCGTTCCCCTGTTGTAGCAGATCAATTGATAGGCCTTCTTCATCTCCATCGACTTGTTCGCGATTTTCTCTATGGAAGTTAATGCCGCCTCGTAATTCTTAGAAGTGAGATAAACCTTCAGGATGTACTCATAAGCCTCTTCAACACGCTCAGATTTGGGATACTTTTCGATGTAGGCATTAAAGGCCTTTACTGCCTTGTTGTACGGGTCGAAAGAGACCTCGTAGGATAGCTTGGCGTAATTATACAGTGCATCCTCAGCAATCTCTTCATCAAAATCCATTTCAGATGCCGACTTGTAAGCATTGCGGGCATATTTCTTCTCTCCTACCTTCAAATAGGCTCCCCCGAGCTGGTACAAACTCATTTGCCCAAGTGCATCATTGTTTCCCGACAACTTTGAAAAACTCTTTATAGAACCATAAAAGTCACCGCTTCTAAACTTTGAATAGGCCAATTGATATTCTCCTTCGCGATCCAATCTAGAAGGCGGCGTGCGCGCCATCTCAAGATAAGTGATGGCATCTGCAAACTTTTGCTGCGAATAATAGGCATCGCCCACAAGACGCGCCATTTCACTGCGACGTTTAATCTTTTCAGAGTCTAGTTTTGGCTTCACATAATCCACCAATTGATCGTAGCGGCCCTGAGAGTATAGTATTTGAGCGATGTAATAAGGCACAATAGGCCCAAATTGCTTGTGGCCCTCCAATTTGGTGAACTCATCTAAAGCAGTTTGGTAATTCCCCTTATTAAACTCAATGTGACCATAGTAGTATCTCGCCGGAGCTTGATACTTATTCTCAACGTCCTTTATTTCATAAAACTTCTTCTTAGCATCTTCAACGAGCTTTTCTTGGAAGGAAGCGTAACCGTATTTGAAAAAGTATTCAGATTGCTCGTTGGGCGAAAGATCAAATTTGTCGACTTGTGAAAACCAGGCAATGGCGTTGTCCCAATTCTTCTTGCGGTAGTTGTAAATCCCCAATTGAAAAATAGCCTCCTTCACCTTCGGGCTCTCTGGATTTGATCGAATGAATTCTCTCAAAAGAAGGTCTGCATCTCTATTAAAAAGTTGCATTCCACAGAGCGCAGCATAATAGCGCGCGTTGATTTGGACTTCTGAGTTCAAGTCCTCTGAAGTCGACATGGCCTTCTCAAACTGATTTTGAGCGGCGGTATACTTCTCTTTATCGAAGTAATCTAGACCTCGATGAAAGTACCTAAGAGAGGTGGTGTTGATGGTCGTTTTCTGCGCGATCAGTCCGGCTGAAGCGAAATACAGAACAAATAAACTGAGCAGGAATCGGTGCATTCAGGAGATAAAAGGGGCTCTTTTAGACAACGCTAAAATTAGACTAGCCCAGGCTGGAAGTCGACTGCATGGTGGGGAGTTATTAACGCGTTCGTGTTAAAACAAATGACCCGAAAACCGCGCCAGTTCTTGGCTTTCGGAGGTATTTTGTTGTCACGCTAGCTGGGCTTTCACTACCTTTGACACCTCTATGGACGCAGAGCAAAAACACATCATAGACCTCAAGGAGGTCAACATCTATCAGCAGAAACACTTGATTCTTTCCAATGTGAATCTTCAACTGGAGGCTGGTGAGTTTGTTTGGCTTATTGGAAAAACGGGTTCAGGAAAAAGCAGTTTGCTCAAAACACTCTACGCGGAATTGGAGCTCACCGAAGGAGAAGGAGAGGTTGCAGGTTTCACATTAAAGAAACTCAAGACACGAAAAATACCATTGCTTAGAAGAAAGCTGGGAATTGTATTTCAAGATTTTCAACTTCTTTCAGATCGCAGCGTCATCGAGAATTTACTCTTCGTAATGCGGGCTACTGGATGGAAGAAGAAAGATGAAATCAAGGACCGCATCGACGAGGTGCTGCACCTAGTTGGTCTTCCCACTAAAGGATTCAAGATGCCGCACGAACTTTCGGGTGGTGAACAGCAAAGAGTGGCCATTGCCAGAGCCCTCATCAACCACCCGAGCGTAATTCTTGCCGATGAGCCAACGGGTAATCTAGATCCTGCAACTTCAGGAAGAATCTTAGATCTACTGCGCGACATTAGCCAACAGGGAACTACAGTAATCATGGCTACGCACGATTACGAGCACATGCGAAAATTTCAATCGAAAATCATCGTCTGTGAAAATGCAAAGCTCGTAGATAAAAGCAGTGAAACTTTAGCCGAATAAGGTGCTTTCCATTCTAATCCCGATTTACAACTTTGAACTAGACCCATTCGTTCGAGAACTTAGAGAGCAGTGTCTGACTGAGAAAATCGAATTCGAGATCCTTTGCATCGACGATGCCTCCGACCAAGAATTTAAAGATGTCAATCGTCGTTTGAATCAATTGGAGCAAGTAGATTACGAAGAACTCAACTCAAACATCGGGCGCTCAAAAATTCGGAATTTACTTGCCGAACGCGCTTCCTATGAAAACATTCTCTTCTTCGACTGCGACTCTAGTCTTGAAGGAGAAGAACTGATCAAGAAGTATCGACCCTTTTTCGATCAAAAGAAAGTGGTGTATGGCGGAAGGTCCTATCGAAGGCAGTCGCCTTCGGACCCGAGTTTAATGCTTCGTTGGAAATACGGCTTTGAACGCGAAATTCAGAGCCTTGAGCAGAGGCAAGAGTTTCCGTACCGCAGTTTTATGACCAACAATTTCTTGATTCCAAAATCGATTCTGAGTGAAGTGCAGTTGGATGAGAAGCTGAAAGGTTACGGCCATGAAGACACCATGCTGGCTTTGGAGCTAAAAGAACGTGGGTATGAGATCATCCACATCGACAATCCACTATGCCATATTGGGCTCGAGGAATCGGAAGAGTTTCTTTCAAAGACAAAAAACGGCGTTTATAATTTGGCGAGAATCATTGAAAGTGGAAAGCTCGGTCCGAGCAATAAACTGTTTCGGACCTACACCAAGCTGAGAAATTTTAAGCTCTTGAAGGCCTTCCAATTCTATTACGAGAAGAATGAAAGGAAATTTTTAAAGAACCTCAACAGCCCACAACCGAAGCTGAAGTATTTCGACGCCTTCAAGCTCTACCACCTCTCGAAAGCCCTTTCCTGATGTATTCAATATTAAAGAGATTGGCCTTGAGCCTTCTTCCCTCATCCGCTTTGGATGCACTTGAATTTCCACTGAGGTCTCTCTATTACCCTTTTGTAAAAGGAGATAAGGTCCATTGTCCATGTTGCAATCGCAGTTACAAAAGCTTTCAGGAAATGAATCGCGAAGATTTTGAAGATCAGCTTTGTCCAGGTTGTGGCAGCATTCAACGCACGCGCTTGTTGAGGGAGTATTTAAACTTAGAATTCCCAAAGCTTCAAGAACTTCACATTCTCCATTTCTCGCCCCATAAATACCTTCGAAAAATTATTCTTAACGAGAAGCCAGCCAACTACTACGACACCGATTTCGTGAGCACGCGCTGCCGATATCAATTTGACATCACTGCGCTCGAGCTCGATTCAAATTCCCTCGACCTCATCATTGCCTACCACATCTTCGAGCACATACCCAACGATCGATTGGCGATGCAAGAATGCTTTCGCACACTGAAACCAAACGGCAGAATGTTGGCTCAGGTGCCATGGCGCGAAGAACGTACCATTGAAGACCCGAGCATCACCGATCCCAAAGATCGTCTCAGACTCTTTGGTCAAGAAGACCACGTTCGCTATTACGGTCGAGAGGATTTCATCAAACGACTCGAGGAGCTTGGCTTTGAGGTTCAGGAAAAAAAAGCTCAGGATTTGTTCGACGCAAACACCCTTGAAAAGGAGTCGCTTCGCGGAGAGGAAATCATTTTCGACTGCTTTAAGCCTTAAACAGGTCTAGGTATAACTCCGAAAGCTTTCGCTCCTCTTCCTGCCAATTGAAATGCATACGTGCTTCCAAGGCATTCGACTCAAGTCTTTGGTACTCGCTCTCATTCTTTAAGAGCTGATTCAGAGAAGGTGCGATGGTCCTTGGGTTCAGATCATCAATCAATACGGCCACTTCGTGCTGACGGTTGAAGTTTTGATACTCGGGGTAATTCATGGCCAATTGAGGAATGCCCGCTTGCAAATAATCAAAGAAGCGGTTTCCCAAGCTGTACTCATTGCTTAAACCTGCTTTACTGAAAAGGGTGATTCCAATGGAAGCAGACTGTGTGACTTTCAACAATTCTTCAGGTCGCAGATAACCTGTGAAGGTCACCTTCTGTTCAAGTTGCCTAGAATGAACCAAGGACTTTAGAGGTTCATACAAATCTCCTTCACCACAAATTACCAGTTCGCCTTCCACTAGATACATGGCTTCAATCAACTCCTCCAAACCACGACCATGGTTTACACTCCCTTGATAAAGAATGCGTTTTGGATTTCTCAATTCCGGCTTTAAATCTTGAAGACGTGCTATGTTTCGGATGATGTGGAAAGGGGTGGGATATTGTTTCTCAAAGAGCTCAGCATATCCCTTTGAAACGGTGTAGGCCAAATCAACGCGGGGAACACACAGCCGTTCGACTGCCTTCCAAATTCTCCGAATCCAAGGCCTCTGAACAACCTCTTCCATTTCACTGAAATACTCGTGCGCATCGTACACCCACTTCCAGCGCTTGCGCAAAAAGAAGCCCGGTAAAATCGTGTCTAAATCGCATGAGCATAAGGCGTCCATCTCTTGCTCTTTGAGGTATTTGTACAGACGCCAATTGTACTCTAGATAGAAGAGCTTTCCCGACTCAAATCGACACTTGATTCGGTGCTGATTGAAATTTTGTCCACTCAAGGCTTTTGACTTCCCCTTCTCTCTACCAACTAAGGTCACTTCAAAACCAGCACTCGAGAGCGATGTGCAGATGCGCTGCATCCTCTGGTCGAAGTTTAAATCTGTGGTAACCGTAAAGAAGAGGCGTTTCATTCGAGGCTTTCGTACCAGTTCATATCCAACTTCTTCCTTTCTTCTCCATCTATCAATACTGGAGGTTCAAATGGAGGGAAAAAACTTGCGCGAAAATGCAATTTCTGACGCTCTATTGGCCAAGTCGCATTGACTTGTTTTATGTCCCCAATTTCTTTTCTGAGATGAAATGAAGAACCACGCTCTTGGATGAGCTCATTCTGAGGAATCGGCCTGTAAGTTCCAGCTAGAAGATCTTTAAAATGCTCACTAAAGAGAAGTTTTGATTCTTCGATTGTTCGAGTAAAAAGATCCTGAACCCATTCTTCATGGCCCATTTTAAATCGACTCTCAAAAAGAAGGTCTCCAGCATCTGCTTCGGGAGTCATCAGATGAAGACTGGTCCCAAATTCCCTCTTCTGATCGAGAATGGCGAAACTAAATTGATTGCACCCTCGGTATTCAGGAAGAGGAGCCATGTGCAAATTGACATTGATCTCTTTCGCTGCATCGAGGTGTTTCTGGTTCAAGATGCGATCGTACTGAACAGAAATCAGAATGTCGTATTCTAAACTTAGGAGTTCATCGGGGTTCGAAAGCACTTGAACATTCCTTCCTTCAAGAAGAGAAGAAAAACCCTCGTCAGATTTCAATCGAGAGCTTCCACCAAATGCAAGCAAATCACATTCTTCGCGGTCAACCGAATCCAATAGGACACTCAGACAATAACGTCCGATTTCCTTTGCTCCAAAAAAGACAATGCGTTTCAATAAATGAAGATTGGCAACAAAGGTAAGAAGCGTCGAATGCTAAAATTTATTTCACAAAAACCTTCTTGGTCTCATCTAAGAATTGGCCTTTTGCATGGATCATGTACAATCCCGCATCCATTCCTCTTAGGTCAAATGGAATTTTATTCAAGCCAATATCGAGCATTTGGGCATGACTCAATATGACTTGCCCAATGGCATTCTGAATGCTTATTTCAACTTCTTCAGCTTCCAGTGCATTGATTTGAATGGAGAAGTCGCCATCAGAAGGGTTCGGCATCACTTCAAAAGTTGCGCAAGGGAATACGGCGACCGGAATGAGCGATTGTCCAACGCACAATCCACCATCTTTTCTGGCTTCAACCAATATGGAGTTTTGTCCCATGTGGAGGCTCGAAGCTTCAATCTCAAGAGCGTTTCCTTGAATGAGGCTATTCCAAACTACTTGGGTAAATGTGCTATCTAATCTCAATACAAAGTCATTCGCCGCACATACCGCAGTGTCTAAGGCCAATTGAAGATCAGGAATTGGGTTCACCACAACTCGGTTGCTGATTGTATCGGAACAAAGCCCATCGCTGTAGGCATACAAAACATCGACAATACCCGCAGACAAGCCACTCGGATCGAAGATGCTGTCGCCAATAATTTCATCTCCCAAATATTTACCTCCACTTGGACTAGCGAGAGTAAGTGCATACAAGCCACCATTTGAACAGACATCTAAGGAATCCGTAGACATCAGGCTCGGTTTCGAGAATACCGCCACTGGACCGGCAGTGGTATCCCAGCCGCAGAAGTTAACCGCTGTATAGTAAAGAGTATCATTTCCAACTCCCAGAGTTCCTGGGTTGAAGGTACTGTCGGTTACTCCAGGCCCGAAATAGTATCCATTGTTTGGTGCTCCACCCCTAAGTGTAATTGGAAGGTCATTTTCACACAAGGCCTCACTGAAGTTCCAACTTGAAGTTGGGTCGGGATGAACAAGACTCACAGCAATTGCGCTATCGGTACAACCTGCGCTAGTGGTTACTGTGTATGTTAAGTTGTATGCACCAACGCTCAACGAGCTCGGATCAAATATGCTGTCGGAAGTGACACCATCTCCTTTGTAGATTCCACCAAATGGCGAACCACCTCTAAGTGTGTCTACATCATAATTTCTACACAAAGTATCCTCGAGCAGTAGGCTTACAATTGGAAGCGTATCTACCGAAAGGCGTCTTCTTGCAGTATCTCCGCAACCAAAGACATCGATGAATGCATAGTAAATGAATGGCTTCAAATCTGATGTGCTGTCGGGATTGAAGGTAGTTCCCCCAAAGACTCCTGCACCAAAGTAGGATCCTCCTGCAGGAGTTCCTCCACTTAAAATCAAATCTCCTGACTCCTGACACAAGCGAGGCAATCGGGCAAGTTTTGCAACGGGCAGCGTATCTACTTGAATTGGGGCAACTACAGAATCACTGCAAGAATTTCCGTCTGTGTAACTGTATTGAATTTGGAATGAACCCAATCCAATGGATGGGTCAAAATCAGATCCAATAACACCCGTTCCGCTGTAAGTTCCTCCCGAAGGAACACCTTGAGTTAAGCTCACCGGCGCACTATTAAAACATGCTCTTCCAAGGTTCGACAATTGAACGTTTGGAACACTGTCGACTCGGAAATTTCTTTGAGTTGAATCGGTACAACCATTTAAGTCGGTGTATTTGTAATAAACGCGATCAGCACCCAAAGAGCTCGATAAAGAAGCATTCAAACTGTCGTTTACGACTCGAATTCCAGAATAAGAACCACCAACTGGTAAGCCATTGGTCAATTCAAACGTTGGCTCGTTCAAACATATTCTTCCGATGGCCGACAAGCTCACGCTTGGCCGAGCGTTCACGCTGGCACTATACGAGGCCGAATCAACGCAGCCATTTCCATCTGTGAAAGTATATGTGAGCAGGTGACTTCCTGCGCCAGCTGCGCTTGGATCAAATGCCCCAGAACTGATTCCCGTTCCAGAATAGACTCCCCCAGCTGGCAAGCCTTGAGTTAGTGAAAGTGGTGTATCCCCGAAGCAGGGATCTGCAAATGCGCTGAAGCTTACGAGAGGTAAGGTATCAATGGTGATGTTTTGCGAAACCGAATCAGAACAAGTGTTTCCATCGGTAAAAGCGTACTGAATGGCATGAATCCCAGGGCCTACTGCGCTCGGATCAAAACTTCCTCCGCTAACTCCAGCTCCAGAATAAGTTCCACCAAGAGGCGAAGCGGAGCTCAAGGTGAAGCTAGGACTGCTGTCGCATACATTCGAGAGAGCCGTAAAGTTGATGAGTGGAATGCTATCGATTACAATGGTTTGGGTGGCAGAATCCGAACAGCTTGCTCCGTCTGTATATAAATATGTAATGGAGAAGCTTCCCGCTCCTGCAATCAATGGATCAAAGATTCCAGCACTCACTCCCACTCCACTGTAGGTTCCATTCAGAGGACTTCCTCCAGTTAAGGTGAAGGTATCTGAGTTCGCACAAACATTTGAAAAGCTTCCAAGGGTGACTGTTGGTTGGGTTGTTACTTGCACTGTGGAGAAAGCCGTATCGCTGCATCCATTTCCATCTGCCCAATAGTATCCAAGAATGTGTGAACCGGTACCAGCAGTTACAGGGAAGAGACTGTCGTTGCTTACACCATTTCCAAAGTAATTTCCTGAGCTCGGACTTCCTTGCGTAAGAGCAACTGGGTCGCTTCCAAAACAGATGTCGGGAATGCCTCCGAATGAAATGCTCGGTAAAGTATCGACGGTGATGTTCTCATTGTCGGTCGAGCTGCATCCATTTCCATCGGTGTAGGAATAGCTCAAATTCGTTGAACCTACTCCAGCAGTAGCTGGATTAAACACGCCCGATGTTACTCCCGTTCCAGAGTAACTTCCTCCAGTGGGCAAGCCTTGACTAAGAGTTACCGGTGCTCCATTCAAACACACATTCGGGATGCTTGAGAAAGTAACGATTGGCAGACTGTCGACCACTTGATTTTGGCTAGCAGAATCCGTACAAGAATTTCCATCTGTATAGATATAGGAGAGAGAGATCGTTCCAACTCCAGCAGTAATCGGGTCGAAGTTTCCAGCAGTAACAGCTGTTCCTGAATAAGTTCCACCACTTGGCGAACCACCCGAAAGTACAAATGAGCTCGCATCCACACATACATCAGTTAGACTAGCGAAGCTGACCGTTGGTTGTGGGTTTACTGTAACTGATTGTGCCGCTGTATCGCGGCATGAATTAGCATCGGTGAAGTAGTAACTCAAAGTATATGAGCCAGCTCCAACAGAAGAAGGGTCAAAGTTTCCGGCGGTCACACCAGAACCAAAATAAGTTCCACCCGAAGGTGATGCTTGAGTGAGGCCCGTTGAATTATCGCCCGCGCAGAAGTCTGAAATGGCGGCAAAGGTCACCAGAGGCAATGTATCGACAGTAATGTTTGTACTCGATGAAGCTGAGCAGGAATTTCCGTCGGTATAAGAATAACTAAGGCTGAATGTTCCCGCTCCACTCACACCTGGATGGAAAATTGCTGAGCTCACTCCAGTTCCGCTGTAAGTTCCACCAGAAGGGGATCCTTGAGTTAAGCTAAAGGGACTTCCATTTAAGCAAATGTCATTTAGAGAAGCGAAATTTACAATGGGCAAGCTGTCGACTACTTGATTTTGACTTGCCGAATCGGTACAAGAATTCCCATCGGTGAATACGTATGTAATTGAATGACTACCTACTCCAGCTGTTGAAGGGTTGAAATTGCCAGAGCTGACACCAAGGCCAGAATAGGTTCCACCCGACGGGGCGCCACCAGAGAGTGCGAAACTCAATCCATCCAAACAAATGTCTGAAAGACTTGAGAAGCTGACCGTAGGTTCTGCGTTTACCGTGATTGAAGTTGTCGCTGTATCTGAACAGCCGTTTCCATTGGTAATGCTGTATCCAATACTGTGTGTTCCAACGCCAGCAACAGAAGGATCGAAAATTCCAGCTGTGACTCCACTTCCAAAGTAGGTTCCACCAGAAGGGCTTCCTTGACTTAGGAGCACGGCACTTGATGCAAAGCAGAAATCAGAGATTGCAGAAATGCTGACCGAAGGCAAAGTATCTACTGTAATGTCTTCCGTGTCGGACGAGGAACAAGAGTTTCCATCCGTAAAGCTGTAAGTAAGCGTAAAGGTTCCCGCACCCGAAGTTGTAGGATTGAAGTTATTTCCACTCACTCCTGTTCCAGAGTATGTTCCTCCACTGGGACTTCCTTGAGTTAAGCTCACTAGACCATTGTTTTCACAAACAGATGGGATTGCCGAGAAGGTCACCACGGGAACGCTGTCCACAACTTGGTTTTGACTCGCGGAATCGGTACAGCCATTTCCATCTGTGTAGGTGTAGGTGATTGGATGAGTTCCCACACCTGCAGTAGCTGGGTTGAAGCTTGAGCCTGTCAACCCATTTCCGCTGAAAGTTCCCCCTGCTGGTGAATTTCCACCAATGGTAAACGGACTTGCATCAGCACAAACTGGGCTTAGGGTGGAAAGTGTTACTGAGGGTTGACCAAAGACTACAACAGAAGTTGTCGTAGTATCAGAACATGAATTTCCATCAGAGAATGCGTATGAAATTGTATGCGTTCCTGCACCAGCCATGGTTGGATTGAAGGTCGTTCCGCTTACGCCTGTTCCGAAGTAGTTTCCACCAACTGGGCTTCCGGTTGTCAATGTAATGGCATTTGAACCCTCACAGAGAGAGGCAATGGCACCAAGTGTAACATTCGGCAGTGGGTCGACTGTAATGTTCGATGTCGCGTTGTCTGAACATGAATTTCCGTCGGTATAGCTGTAAGTTATAGTCGTTGTTCCAACACCTGCTGCAGCAGGATTGAAGTTGCTTCCTGAAACGCCTGTTCCTGAATAGGTACCACCAGTTGGAGAACCTTGAGTGAGAGCAAGCAAGCCTCCATTCAGACACACATCCGACAAGGCTCCAAAAGTTACAGTCGGTAAAGCATTGACCACTTGATTTTGACTCGCTGAATCGGTACATCCATTTCCATCGGTGAAGGTGTAAGTAATGGGATGTGATCCAACACCCGCGGTTGAAGGATTGAAGTTCGAGCCTGTCATTCCAGTTCCACTAAAAGTCCCGCCTAAAGGTGAATTTCCACCAATATTAAATGCACTTGCATCGGCACATACAGGACTTAAGCTCGCGAGAGACACCGATGGCTGACCAAAGACGGTAACAGAAGTAGTCGCAGTATCGGAACATGAATTCCCATCGGAGAATGCGTAAGAAATAGTATGCGTTCCGGCACCTGCCGTTGACGGATTAAAAGTCGTTCCGCTCACGCCAGTTCCAAAGTAAGTTCCACCCGCTGGGCTTCCAGTTGACAAGCCAATGGAAGTTGAGCCCTCACAGAGAGAGGCAATCGCTCCAAGAGTCACATTCGGAATCGAGTCGACAGTTATATTGGAAGTCGCATCGTCTGAACAAGAATTTCCATCAGTGTAGGTGTAGGTTAAGGTCGTTGTACCCATCCCCGCTGCAGCCGGATTGAAGTTATTTCCCGTAACGCCGGATCCGGAATAAGTTCCTCCGCTCGGCGTTCCCTGAGTTAGTGCAACAAGGCCAGCGTTTTCACAAACATCTGACAAAGCCCCGAAGGTCACGATTGGCAGTGCATTCACCACTTGATTTTGACTCGCGGAATCGGTACAACCGTTTCCATCGGTGTAGGAGTATGTAATGGGATGTGTGCCTACTCCAGCAGTGGTTGGGTTGAAGCTTGATCCGGTCATTCCAGTTCCACTAAAAGTTCCGCCAATTGGAGAATTTCCACCAATATTAAATAGACTTGCATCGGCACATACGGGACTCAAACTCGCAAGTGACACCGAAGGTTGAGGATCCACGGTAATGTTCGTGGTCGCACTATCGGTGCAAGAAGAACCATCTGTATAGATGTATTTAATGCTGTGTGTTCCTACTCCCGCCACGCTTGAGATGAAGTTTCCAGAGACAACCCCAGGGCCTGAATAAGTACCCCCAACCGGGCTACCTTGAGTTAAGGCGAGTGTGTCGCTGGCAAAACAGCGGTCGGAAATAGCTGCCATGGTCACGGTAGGACCCGCATTCACAACTACCGTCTTTATGGATGAATCTGATTTACAGAAGTTCGCATAGTTGTATTGAATGTTGTGCGACCCTACACCTGCTGTAACCGGATTGAATAGGTTTCCTGTGACTCCAGGACCAGAAAAGGTTCCTCCGAGTGGTGTAGCTGAAAGGGTATCAACTGCTGCTCCTTCACAGAAGGATGTATTAGGATTGAAGCTAATCGTAAAGTTTGGCTCAACCGTAATGCTTTCAGTGGCCGAACCGTCGCAACCAGTAGCATCTGTATAGGTATAGGTTATGGTATAGGTTCCCGCACCTCCTGCAAAGGATGGGAAGAAGCTGCCAAAGGCAACTCCAGGACCTGAGAATGTTCCTCCTGCAGGCGTTCCTCCAGACAAAACTACGGAGGCTGTTGTGACGCATACATTGCTTAGACTCGTCATCGAAACTGAAGGAGAAGTATCTACATGCAGCACCCGCAAAGCAGTATCGGAACACGGACCGTTGAAGACCACGTATTCAATGTTATGATCACCAGCGCCAGCAGCACCAGGGTCAAATGATGTGCTGGAAGTTCCATTCACAAAATACGTTCCCCCAAGAGGTGTCCCTCCACTTAGGGTAATCGGTGGTTCTCCGTCACACATATCGGGGAAAAGCGGCAAGGAGGCTTGGGCACTTGAAACCACAATTTGGCCAAAAGTTGAATCTGAACAACCAGTCGTAGTGTTTTCATATACATACCAAATCAAGAAAGATCCTTGTCCGGAAATGTTCGGATCAAAGACCGTATCGTTCACGACCCCAATGCCTTTATAAACTCCACCCACGGGCGTTCCTGCATTTAGCACTTGTTGACCATCACTGACGCAAATGGTTCCCAAACTCGACATATTCACATTTGGAAGCGGATGGATGGTGACTTGAACAGGATCCGAGGTATCCTTACAGCCATCGTCGGAGATGGCAACTTTAAAGGTTCCAGAAACAAATGCTTTGTAGGTACTGTCGGAAGCCAGGAAGATGCCGTTGCCATTGTACAACCAACGGTACTCGAGGTGAGCCAAATTGTTGGACCATAACTTCACGGAATCACCAGAGCAGGCAACCGCAGGGCTCTGAGAATATATTTCTGCTGTGTCGGCCTCGGAACAATCGGAAACCTTCACAACGAAGGCATCGCGCAAACCATTTCCCGTTGCCCATACTACATCTCCAAACACTAGGGGTGGATCGCCCTGGCCAGTGACATAAATGTTTTTCGCCGAATCCACACTGATTCCATTTCCTTGGTTGAAAGCGAAGCTGGATCCGTTTCCGCTCACAGCCCAAGTAAAATCTCCAGTAGAATCCGCTAATGCAAAATAAACCGCCCGCCACGCACCATTTCCTGATACCGTATGCGATCCAAATGTCGCAGTAGTTCCACCAAATTGTCCAGTAATCCCAACATTCCCACGATCGTCGGTATCTAGAGCGTATAGGTAATCAAACCCTGAAGTTGTCCCTCCAGCTTGTTTAGCCCATTGAATTTCACCATCTGTATTCCATCGGGTGACAAAAATATCGGAGGCCCAAAAACCTGTTCCAACGGCGGTCATATTGATTGTATCAAAGGAGGCAGTATTGGAAAAACGACCGCCTAAAAAGAGGTTATCAAAGCGGTCGATGGCGATTCCAAAAGCATCATCTGAACCAGTACCCCCTAAAGTTTGGGCCCACTGCACTTGAGCAGTATCGTTGATCTTAGCAAGATATCCATCCCAACTTCCAAGAGATGTAATGGAAGTGGTATCGATACTCATCGTTCCTGAGTACTGACCACTGACGTATGCATTCCCGTCGTTGTCGCAAGCTACAGCCCCGGCATAATTGAAGGATGTTCCACCCATGCGCATGGACCATCGATAATTGCCATTCACATCGTATTTTGCCAAAAAGACATCGTAATCAAATGAGCTCGAAGAGTTTAAAGTATCCGTACCAAAAACTGCCTGACCCCGAAATACTCCGGATACGTAAACATCCCCGCTGTCGTTGGTTGAAACCGTTGGATTGTAAAATCGGGAAAATGGGGACATTGCAATGCTCCCCAAGCTGGCAGCCTTCATCCACTGCACATTTGCACCCGTATCAAATTGTGCAATGAATAATTTCACTCCAGCACCTGAAGGACCTGTTATTGTATCAAATGTGGCATTGGAGCCAGTATACAAGCCCACAGCAATGAAAGTAGTATCGGAATCAAGCTCAATATCGGTTCCTAAATCACTCCCTGTTCCTCCAACTGGAAGAATCCATTCGCGATTTCCTTGAAGTGTATACTTCGCAATCCAGCCTTCGTAACTTCGATTCTGACCGGGGTAAATGCTGTCGTTTCCAAAGCGAGCATTGTTTGCTATACTTTGAAATACCGTTCCAATAGCATAAGAATTCCCCGCTTTATCGGATGTAATACCAGAACCAACATCGTAAAATCCACCACCTCCTGAATCAAACCAATCTACTTGCTGAGCAAAGGAGTTGAAGAATGTAAAAACCAAGAGAAGTGTGAGGAGCTTTTTCAATCTAATATTTTGTTCCAAGAAGCTAAGATAGTGCAATTTAGTGGTGAGGCAAATCGATTTAATAAGTGGTCGCTCTTTCCTAAGGTATTTTCGCACCATTCGAATTGATAGTTTTGACCCAAGAATTAAGCACCATGCGCGTACTTGTTACCGGAGCCACAGGATACATAGGTTCACACACCTGCATCGAATTACTAAACGACAAAAACACTCAAGTGGTTGGTTTTGACAGTTTGGTGAACTCGAGCGAGAAGAGTCTTAAGAGCATTCAGGAGATTTCGGGAAGAGGAATTGAATTCACGAAAGTCGACCTGGTAAACCTCCAGGAGACTCAAAAGGCGTTTAATGCAGCCGGAAAAATCGATGGGGTAATTCACTTTGCCGCTCTTAAAGCTGTGGGAGAATCGGTTGAGCAACCCCTCCGTTACTACGAAAATAACATACAATCCCTCATCAATGTGCTGCGCTGCTGCAATGAGTTTGAAATAAAGAATTTTATATTCTCGAGCAGTTGTTCACTCTATGGCAATGTGAGCACCCTTCCTGTCAGCGAGGAAACACCTTTGGCTCAAACAGAATCTCCCTACGCACACACCAAGTTGATTGGTGAAGAAATCATTCGAGCAAGCGTAAAGGTGCAAGACCTCAATGCGATTGCACTCCGTTACTTCAACCCAGTAGGTGCGCATGAAAGTGGATTGAATGGCGAAAACCCGATCAATAAGGCAAACAATCTATTGCCCGTAATTACTCAAACTGCTTCGGGCTTAATCGATCAGATGTTCATACATGGCAACGAATACCCTACTCGCGACGGCAGTTGCGTGCGCGACTACATTCACGTGATGGACATTGCTGAGGCTCACGTAAGCGCCTTGAAATTCCAAATGGAAGGCAAGCAATCGACTGCTTTTGACCTATTCAATCTTGGTTCAGGAAATGGAGTCAGCGTGCTTGAAGCCATCAAAGCTTTTGAGCAGGTAAGCGGAGTTCAATTGAATTATGAAATGGGCCCTAGAAGAGAAGGAGACGTTGCTGAAATCTACTCAGACTCAAGCAAAGCCGAAAAAGTTCTTGGCTGGAAACCCAAGCGAAATCTCGAGCAAATGATGTCTTCTGCATGGAAATGGCAACAGAACATCAATCAGTCGTTGTGATAAGGATGACCTTTCAGAATGGTCATGGCACGATAGATTTGCTCACTAAAAATCAAGCGAATCATTTGATGAGAATAGGTCATGGAAGAAAGAGAAACTTTCGCTTGAGCCCTTTGGTACATAGCCTCTGAAAATCCATAAGCACCACCTATCAAGAAGGTAATCGTACCCTGAGTCGAAGCTTTTTTCTCCATCCAGTTTGCAAACTTGCGTGAACTGAATTGCTGACCATTTTCATCGAGAAGAACCAAATAATCCGATGCACCCAAAACATCCAACACCTTTTCCTCTTCACGCTTCTTCAGCTCTTCGGGCTCGTACTTTCCCTTCACATCCTGAATCGTAATCACCTCGTACTTAGCGAATCGACCCAATCTTTTCACGAAATCAGCGATTCCCTCTTCCAAGTACTTGGGACGCGTTTTGCCTATTTGGATTAAGGTTATCTTCACCGGCCTGAAAGATAGCTAAGTCCGTGCTTACAGAAAGAGAGAAATACCAAGTTCAGGAACACATTAAAATTTCCTTCCGAGAGGATTTTTCCGACCAAGGAGACCATTCGAGTAAATCTAGTTTCCACGAAGAAACTCAAGCTTCGGCTGTGTTAATTTCTAAAGACACCGGCATCATAGCTGGAATCGAGATAGCGGAATTGGTCTTTCACTTTCTCGATCCAGAACTCAAATTCAATCAATTCATAGAAGACGGACAATGCATCGAGCCTGGGATGAAAATCTTTGAACTTAAGGGCCGGGCCTCAAGCATTCTTTCTGCCGAGCGTTTGGCGCTCAACTACCTTCAACGGATGTCGGGAATTGCAACGATTACGGCTGCTTATGTGGATGCTGTTTCGGGAACCAAAGCACAAATTCTCGACACGAGGAAAACCAGTCCTGGTTTGCGCGTATTTGAGAAAATGGCTGTTAAAATTGGTGGAGGAAAAAACCATCGTTTTGGTTTGTACGACATGATTATGTTGAAAGACAATCACATCGATTACGCCGGCGGAATTAAGGCAGCATTAGATTCTTGCTATAAATACAAGGAAGCCAACTCACTCGATATCCCCGTTGAAATTGAAACTCGCTCTTTGACCGACGTTGAGAAAGTTCTTCGCGATGGACGCGTTGATCGCATCATGTTGGACAACTTCAGTCTGGAGGAGACGCGCAAAGCTGTTGAATTGATCAACGGCCGAATTGAAATTGAAAGCAGTGGTGGCATCACCTTATCAAACCTTAGAGCATACGCCGATTGTGGGGTTGACTTCATCTCGATTGGAGCCCTCACCCACCACATAAAAAGTTTAGACCTTAGCCTTAAAGCATCCATTTCGTGAAGAAACTCATAGTCCTCCTCCTACTCGCTCCCTTTCTCGGAAGCACGCAGTCATACGACCCACTCTCAGCACCAAATACTTACGCCTCGAAAGGCAATCCAAACTATTGGAAAAACAAACAAGTGCATGCGGCCTATTGGCAACAAGATGTTCATTATACGATTGATGTTAAACTCGACTTGAACGAAGACAAACTTGAAGGGACCGAACGTTTGATTTACACCAACAATTCACCTTTTGAGTTGAAAGAACTCTTTTTTCACCTCTACCAAAACGCCTTTCAACCTGGCAGCTATTACGACGACCTTCAGAAAAATAATGGACGAAAGAATGTTTACGGAAAGAATGAAAGTCAACTTCTAGGAACCCAAGTAGAAGGCCTGACAGTAGATGGGCAAAGTGTGAAAACTGAGCTTGACAATACCGTTTTAAAAGTGATGCTGAACAAACCAATTCCTGCTGGGGCCCAAGTTAAAATTGATCTCAAGTTCAAAACTTGGTTCGACGCGGATGGAAACGTTCGCAGAAGAATGAAAGTCTTCGACAGCTTTGGCAGCAAACATTACGACGGTGTTCACTGGTATCCAAGAATTGCCGTATTCGACGCTAAGTTCGGTTGGACCACAGACCAACACCTCGGACGTGAATTCTACGGAGACTTCGGTTGCTTCGATGTGAACCTCACGCTCCCTTCCAATTACGTTTTAGATGGAACCGGCTTCTTGACAAACCGCAATGAGGTTTATCCGCCGGAGCTTCGCAAGAAACTCGACGTAAAAAATTTTGCGACCAAACCTTGGAATGAAGCTCCTTCCGTAATCACTCCATTTGTAGAAGGCTCCTTCAAAACTTGGAAATTTCATGCAGAAAATGTGCACGATTTTGCTTGGACCGCTGACCCCAATTATCGCATTGGCGAAGCTGAATGGAATGGAATCAAGTGTTACTCGCTTGTGCAGGAACCTCATGCGGCCGGATGGCAAAATGCCGCTTCTTATGTTGCCAAAATCATCAAAACCTTCTCAGAAGATTTCGGGATGTACACTTATCACAAGATGATTGCCGCTGATGCTCGTGATGGAATGGAATATCCAATGCTCACCCTCGATGGAGGTTACGACCCTGGTTACCGCGGGCTCTTCGTTCATGAAATTGGACACAACTGGTTCTTTGGTCAGGTTGGAAACAATGAAACCTACCGGGCTTCCATGGACGAAGGATTCACACAATTTCTCACAGCATGGGGACTTGAAGCCATTGACGGAGACACAATCTTTTCATACCCTTCAAAAAGCTGGTACCACCAGAAATTCCGAAAACCACAACTGGCTCGGGAAACTCGAGTGTATTACGGATACATACGTGATGCATTGGTTTTTCAAGATGCTGTATTGAACACCCACTCTGACGGTTTTGGAGGCGCTCTTCGTCATGGTGGTGGATACGGTCACGTGTATTACAAGACGGCGACCATGTTGTACAATATGCAATACGTTTTGGGTGACAGCCTGTTTTTGGCTGCGATGCAGAATTACTTTCAGGAATGGAAAATTGCACATCCCTACTTCGAAGATTTCCGGAACAGCATTATACAGTTTACAGGTGTTGACTTAAACTGGTTCTTCGATCAGTGGTTCACAACTACCAAGCGAATCGACTACGGCATCAAGAAGGTAAAAAAAGGGGATTCTGATGGGGCCTACGAAGTCACCTTCAAAAGAAAAGGGCGCATGCAAATGCCTCTCGATTTCTCTGCCTATGATGAGAATGGTGAAGAATATAAATACCACATCCCCAATGGCTGGTTCGCGAAAGAGACCGACGCCAAAGTGCTCGACCGATGGATTGGTTGGGATAAGTTGAAACCTACTTACACGGCGAAAATCAAGATTGATTCTACTTCTAAGTTGGACTTAATCCAGATTGATCCAAGCAATCGATTGGCTGACGTCAACCAATTGGACAATCGCACAAACCAAAAAATGCGGTTTCGCTTCGATCATCGTTTGCAGAACACAGCCGACCGAGATGCCTATGAAATATTTGGCCGTCCGGATTTCTGGTACAACGGTTTCGACGGACTTAAAGCAGGTGTATACTTCGAAGGTGACTACTTCGACAAATTGCATTTCATTGACTTCAGCTGGTGGTACAACACTATGATGCTAGAGAATACAAATGAATACACCGGATTATTGAGGGGCAACAATGACATCTACTCCTACCGATTGAAGTATTCGACTCCACTCTTGAATGTGATGGAAGGTTTGGATTTCGGTTTGGGAAGTAAGTTTCTTGACGGCTATTTTGAAAACAAGATTTGGTTCAAGAAAAGCACCAAGAGCAATAAGAGCAGTATTACACTTGGCTTCAAAACAATGTATCGCCCCGATGCTGAATCGCTGGGTTATCTAATTCTTCCAACAGAATGGAATGCCGACCAGTGGAACAACAGTTTGAATGTTGGACTTCGACACAAATACAAATACAAGTATGGCAGTGGAGAGATTAAGCTCGGTCTTCGCTCAAGTTCTTTGCTCAGCGACTACAACTACTCCTATGCTCGTCTGGAAGTCATCAACCGAAACAAATGGAAAAAGCTCGATTGGAAAACACGATTTTTCGCGCAGTATGGAGCGGGCGATCGATGGGCACCTGAATCTCAATTGTTCCTAGCAGGTGCAAACCCTGAGGAAATGATGGACAATAAGTACATGAGATCTGTTGGCTTCACACCGAACTCTTGGACTGGAATTGGGTCCGACCTTGGACATTTTCAGTACGGCGGCGGACTGAACATTCGAGCCTTTGCAGGCTATTTGGCCCCCTCTGAAAACGAAGATGGTTTGGTGCGGGCATCATATGCTGGATTTAGTGGAGCTTCCTTCAGTGGTGAACTCGATTTCAATCGACTGATTGGATGGAAACCTCGCAAATTGAGTCGCAGCTTACACCTGGCAACCTACTTGTTTGGGGATGCGGGAATCATCAATCTCAATGAAGCCTACGAGAGCTTTGAGTTGGCTGACCTTCGTGCCGATGCTGGTTTGGGCTTGGCCTTGACAGTGAAACGTTTTTGGAAATTGGAGAAGGTTAAACCTTTGGTAATCCGAGCTGACTTTCCACTTGTCGTGAATAGAATCCCTGCTACAGAATCTCAGTACGTCGGCTTCCGATGGTTGTTGGGAATTGAACGATCCTTCTAAGAGAAGGTTCTTCTATCTAATCAGGGTGACGGCTCCTCTGTAGTCGACACCGTCGCCTTCCAAAACAAAGAAATACACTCCAGTATTGAGAGCTTGACCCGAGAAGCTTCTGCCATCCCAGCGTTCGCCAGGAACTTGATTGCTTTGGTATACTTCTACTCCCCAGCGATTGAATACTCGCAAGAGGTAATTTTCACAACGATCTAGATTTCCGAATTCAAAGAAATCGTTGATGCCATCACCATTGGGAGTAAATACATTCGGAATGACATCAGCTAAGATTGGAATGTCGACGTATACAGAATCGCTGCTGGCACAACTGGCATTTTCGGCGTATACACTAACCAACCCCGACTCAATGACCTTAATGGAATCTATTGTTTCCCCGTTTGGTTCCCAGAAAACTCGTTGAGCATTTCGGATGCGCAAACGAACAGTATCAGGTAAGCAGAGAAAAGTATCCTCACCCAATTCCACATCTGGGTAAGCAATGACCACAAGAGTATCTCGAACTTCTAGCGTAACCGTATCCGTACCGCATTCAAATCGAGGCAACAGTCGCACTGTATATGTTCCACCAACACCATAATCATAACGTATTTGAGGAGCATCGTCAAGAGTGCCGCCGTCGCCAAAATCCCATTGGTAGTCGATTGGGGTTCCCAAGAAAGAATTGAAAAAGAGCACATCTTCTCCTGTGCAGATGTCGGGACGATCTTGATTGGTTTTTAAGTAATTGAAGTCCGCTCCAATCTGAGGTATTTCGACAGTGATGGTATCTCGGTCAAAACAAACCAAATTGCTGACAACAACCGTGAAGGTTCCGCCTTCATTTAAGGTTAAGGTCTGAGAGGTGTCGCCTGTGTTCCAAAAGCGCAACATCCCCGGATTCTCGGAGTCGAGAATTAACGGTGGACCGCTGCAGAGCAATGTATCCGGCCCTAGGTCAACTTCAGGTGTTTCTGTAATGAAAATAGTGTCGAGAAGAGTATCGGAAAAGCAAGCGTATTCAGTGATTAGGGAGTAGAAAAAGACTCCTGAAGTATCGAATTTCTTGACGGGACGTTGAACATTAAATTGATCGCCGTCGCTGAAATTCCA
>Ga0115568_10000069_pt1 | contig 70164 bp, 75 predicted proteins | sample COGITO_mtgs_1204_FD_87296 | JGI IMG/M metagenome (GOLD analysis project Ga0115568, IMG submission 87296) | Pelagic marine microbial communities from North Sea - COGITO_mtgs_120426 | ecosystem: Environmental > Aquatic > Marine > Epipelagic | place: Germany:Helgoland, sampling site Kabeltonne...
CGGCATCTACAAAAGTGGTATTAACAGGAGAAACTTGCTTTTTTTGCTGTCTTAAATTAATAGCTGCTTGAAAAAAGTCACTATAGTCTGTATCCACCGCATAAATTTTATAATTTACTTTTCCCATTAGTATCGCCTCGTTGTATTATTTCTTTGATTTCTTCCGCGTGTCCTTCTGCCTTGTCGAGTTTGGGTGGGCGTTGTATCTTCGGGGGCCGACTGGATGGCTGGGTCATTAAAAGTTCCTTTGATTTTCCGTGATTGTGTTACAACATTGCTTGTTGTATAATCAAGCGGGGTATCTCGGTTTTCATTAAAGCCAATCAATAAATTATTCTCTGCGTTTTCTATTAAAGGTTCTTCGGGATCTTCCACATTTAAAACGAATATCTTATTAAAAACTTGTAATTCTAAATAATCAGGCAATTTAATCCCAATTATTTCATCGGAATATCTTCGCATTCTACAAAGGACTTTCTTATTTTTAAGCGTATCAAAAGCATTTTTATCTAACATTTTCCACACGGGCTTATTCATAAGTGGCTCGCCATCAAGACCAAACTCATATCCATCAAAAAATTCTATTATCTGAATCGCAAAGTATTGTATCATCATTTTATTGGCTGTTTCATCACTCGCGAACAAATCAACTGGTGAGTTAAGTACAGTTGCGCGGATAGTATTTGACCGTGAACTAATAATGGCCTTAATGTGATTAGGCATTTTTCTAATATTAGAAAGAGTATTGTCGTTTTTGTTTCTAAGGAGGTTATAAATATTGTTGTCTTTCTTAGTTAAATCAAAACTATTAATAAATGTTTGTTGTCTTGGTGGAGTCACCATAGGAAATAATAATTTATTATTAACATATGGTATTTGATTTGTCTCTAGTTCTTCTAAGGTAAATTGAAAATCAACCCCTTCTATTAAAGAGCCGCTGCCCAAATAGTTAGCGACAGGAGGGTAAGCATAATTTATGGTATCATTGACGAGAGAAGTGCTGACCACTTGTAATAATTGTGGATTTATAATATTGGTATTGACTGGATTTAAAATAGCGCTAACTGATTCAATTTGGTTAAGGGCTTGGTTTAGATTGGTGTCATCAACCAAATCAGTACGCGAAAGGTCAATCATCATTGCTTTGTTTCTTAAACCAATAGGGCTCATATAAGAGCTAACATAAGTATTGGTGTCCATTAGGGCTGAATATTCTTCATTAGTAAAAATTTGTTTATCAGCTTGTTCTAAGGCTGGGTCTGAACGGAAAAACCTCACTTTTTCAAAATCTATTCTTTCACCAAATTTCTTTCTGCTTAGCTGTACAAGATTTTTTTGTTTTTCATTAAAATCAATTATATTATAACCAATATTTAAATTATTTGATGTAAAAACTTTATGGTATAAATAACTTATTTTGATTGTCTGTGGCCAGTTTGCCACAAAAGTTTCTTTTCTTGAGGAAGCTGCCTGAAATGCTCCCATTTTTTTATTTAAATCAAATCTTCGTTGGAAGATTCCTGCTTGGTTTTGGTAATTTTCGATAAAGGATAATATTCCACCGGGTGATCCAGATTTTGGATTAATAGAATTAAAAAGGTCATGGCTCATTACCACTCGTTGATCTGGTGTTATAATATTTAAATAATTTAGTAGATCTAAATAATTAGCAATGGGCTTGTTCCATGCTATTTCATTTTCTGTTCCAGTTTCTATTAGTATGAATTTATCACTAAATGTATTAGTTAAAGTACTAAACACTCCCTTTTTTATAGAGCGGTTATAATATCTTTGAAGTATAACAATATCTAATCTATAAGCCTCCAATAAAGAAGCTAAAAAATCTTTTGTTCTATCAATAAAGTGGAGTTCAATTTGATAAGCATATTTCCCATACTTTATATCTTTAAATTCATAATCAGTATAAGAATAAAATTTAAATCTATCGGATAACAGGTCAACTTTTTGTAAGTCAGCGTTAAAAGTCTGTAAATTATTACTTTTATTCCCGAATGTTTTAACAATAGAAGTTTCTTGGTTTGCTTTATCTATAATCAACTTGCCGGATTTTATTAGTGAGACTTCCGTGGAGTCTCCACTTACAGTAAAATCTTTTCCACTAGTTAAAAAAGCGTCTTTATATTCATATCTTTTAGCATAAGATCTAAGGATTTTTACATATTTAACTTCAAAATTTTCAATAGATTTAGCGAATAGCGAAGGACTTAAGTTGAAAATTAAATTTCCATATTTAGTGGTCTTGCGATAAACATTATACATGTCCACAGGAAATACAATCTTTAAGTTCCCAAATTGATCAAAAGTATCAGAGGGAATTCCAAAATAATCATTACGATTATCATTGTAGGTAACTTTTTTTTCTTTAACGCTCTTTTCTCGTCTATCTTTTAATTTATAATTAACAATTTCTTTTTGTTCTAAAACTGGATGAGGCATTGTACTGTGAAAAGCTCCAGCCATGAATTGGTCGTTGTGTACATGAACGGGGCCGTTCCAGTAAGTTCCATCTGGAAGTAAAAAGACGAAACTCTTTTTTGTTACTCGTGAATTGCTGAACACAACTTCGGAAGAGATAGGGCCTTGATAAAAGATGTAATCACTTTTTGTCGCATCGATTGGGAATTTTTGAACTAAATCTCCAAAGTCTACTGTAACCGCCGCAAAGTAAGTAATGTTTTGTAAATCATCATTTGGAATGAGCATATCAAAAGTATAGGGTATTTCATAAACATCATTACCGTCGGAATCAATGTGAGAAAAAAAGCTTTCGACATCTCCGTTAATTTTAACACTTTTTATTTGTGATCGTACTGCTTCTTCTGAGAAGATCGGGGATGAGGAATAGTCGCTTTTATTTAAAGTATAAGTACCATCTGTAATACTATCAGAAAAAGCCACATTAGATGATTGTACCAATGTTAAACTAAGATAGTTATATAAAATAGGATCGTCAATCCATTGAAAGATTCTATCTTTGCGGATGTCTTTTAAAATTATTGTTATACGAACTAAAGTGTTTGGGCCGTTATCATTAATCTCCAAAGATCTAAAGTAAGCATTAGGTAAGTTCTCGGCTCCTATTTCTTTTAATAACATTAGTCACAATCCTCGATGTCGTCTGGTGTGATCCGAGAGGAATAAATATTAATATCTCGCCCAACTAAATCAGGACACTCGACATCAAGGTCAACAAAAACATTTTCAGATTTTAATTGAGTTACGCCTTCGCAGATATCTGCTACTGCTATCTCATCATCCACTAAGAGATTAAAATAATATTCTACATAGTTTTTGTCAACCATAACATTGTTCACTGTTTCTTCATCCACTAAAAGATTATTTTTGATGTTAGATCCTCGTGGTAAAAATTTTAATTGTTGCATTTTATTCACATTGTTGTCATCAATTTTAAATACCTCAACATCAAAGTTATTGGTATAATCAAATGAATTATTTTCCAATAATTGTACAATCATCTTTTCAAATTCCACATTAAGATAGGTCTGGTCTTGAAAAACCTTGGATTTAAATTCTGGTTTTACATAAACTACATTTGACTTAGAAGCCTCATCATTACGCGACATTATACTCAAAGTATAAGAAAAATTTACATCTATTTGAGGAGTTTGACCAACGCCGCCTTGTGGGTTGGCTGCGTTGCTATTATAAAATTTACTACTTGAGCTTATTTCGTTTTGAATAAATGTAGCTTGAAAAGCTGGGTTTGTTATCGCTGAATAAGCCATTGTTCCCATTGGTTTCTGTAAATAATAAATCTTATTATTAGAAGAAGGATAGCGAATATGATCGGAATCTAAATAAGTTTCTGATTCAGTTATAATTTTGTCTAGGCTTTCGTAAATGTATGTAGGCTTTAAGTAAGAAGTGTCTGTTAAAATTCGATCTTTTATCTCAGCACTTGAGGTTAGTCCACCAGCAGATTCAGGATTATATAAAATATCATCATCATAAAAAGCATAATAAGAAGGTTGAAGCTTTCCTAACGAAAGGAGGTGCCTACCATAGGGAGTTAGCTCGATTGAAATTACTTCTTCTTTTTTATTAAAAAATGACACTTATTCTCTCCTTATTATGGGTACTTGGGTAAATTAGGTGGAGGTATGACTGTAATGGTGACCTCATTTAGATCAATAACATTTTGCGTTGCTTGATAGAAAGCGTTTACTTGGGCGGCTGTTTCTTCATACAGTACTTGGCCCGTTCCTAGTGCTTGTTTGGCTTTCATTATGCCTACCATGTCTTTTTTATTTTCTTGGTAGATATTATCAAGGCCCGAGCTGTATTGGGTTGGTTCGGAGAGTTCTCGTGTTTCCTGTCCTACTCTTTCATAGCCTATCGGATCATTGATCGTTGTATTACCAGCAACCGTGATGTTAGAATATGTAAATTCTACATCTAGTTTGCCTAATTCTACTAAAGAGAAATAATCATATGGCCAGTTATATGTCTCATGTTGTCTTGTGGAACTAACAACCTCTGAAGCATCACCTGAAGCAATTTTACTAGAGTAATTTTTCTTTGCTCTTCTCTTAACTTTAAAAACCATCCATTTAATTTTACTTGGCAGAAACCCTCCTGTTCTTGTTTCATCACCCGGATGGCCACCGCCTAAGAGTTCTTTTGCTAAAAGAGGGTGACTGATTGAAGCTTGAGATTCTACCATTTCGCTTGCGATTGATGGAGGCAATCCCTGCCAGATGTCCGCTAAATCTTGCTTATTTAAAACATGCGAAAATTCAAAAATATACATAGCAAAGGGTTTCATTGTTTGATCTCTAATAAAATCAAAATTAGGTGGGAAATTATAAGTACCAATTTTTCTTACCATATCAAGGATAGAAAATCCGACATCATTGGAGACTCCTGCTGCGACGCGAGCCGAGCCAATTGTTGGCAAAGGGCTATCTTGTGCTATACTAATAATTTTATTCATAGCTAGATTTATTGATTCTCTCGTAAATTCAAAGAACCTTTTTTCGCCCTGTATCTCGATGAATGGTACAGCCACCACCGCTTCGGATATAAGCTTGCTATTGGCTATTTCACCCAGTCTTTGAGGTGTTCTACTCATACCAACAGCATTAGCTAAAGATCGATTGTTTGAGGCATTATCATCCAGCCTATTATTTATCCACGACTCAGGAACTTCGGCAACTTCTAAAAAAATCCCTGTATCTCCTTGTGGTACTTCTCCGTATTGATGCCACATACCACGAGGTGTTTGAGCAGTGAACAAATTAGCTGAGGCTGTTGTCAATGAAGCGTTGTTAAAATTTAAAATTGGTGATTCAAATCTAGGTTGAATAACCCATCTAGTGTCACCGGGATCATCTGCGGAATTTATAACGAAGGGCAACAGACCTCCCTGTGAAAACGAAAACGATGTTGCTTTGTTGGTCGTTCCTACTAAATTAACGCTAGCGCTCAATTGCATAGCATTATTTTGAATATTAACATAGCCGTTAGCAATGTCTGAGGCTTGAGGTCCGTGTGGATAGGATGGGATTTTCCAGATGCTTTCCCATGCGTATTGATCTACTCTCCAATAATCGATAGTTGCGCCATTAATAATTTCTGAGACAGAATGTTTTCGGCTTTCTGAAGGAGTAAATTTGAAATCTGCCCATGATTCTCCATGATAATAAGGAGGTGTAAATGGAAAATTATAGCCGTTAAGAGCACCTGCTGACTCATAGGGCGCCGTTGGGATCCCTACTGCAAAGTTTCCTCCGAAACATGGTGGTCCAAAAGCTGACGGTCTAGAATACATGGTCATAGTTTCTCTAGGACCGTCTGTTACTTTCCAAGGGGGTTCAATATTTGGATCAGAGCTTGTATAAGCTGTTGCCATGTTAATCATATCTTGTGGAGGCAGGTAGAGGCCATCTCCTTTATCAAATGATAAATTTGGACCATCCATAGTACGGTACATCTTAACTCTCATACGGTAATCTTTTCCTGCTTCTAATTGTCCAAACAGGGGATCTTGTTGCTCGAGAGATTGTATTTGAGTAAAACCGGCATCTTGTAAATAAAAATCAGCTACTTCAGCAAAAAAGTTAGATGCCATTTCGCTATAAAGATTATCTCCCCCGCCTGCCCAAAAGCATGTATAATCAGTATTACCGGATGGATTTGGTTCGTTGCTGACTAGCTCTAATCCCACCAAATGAGCTTGTGGGCTGATAATGGCCTCGAAAGGTATTCTAATATCAAAATTGTCATTTAATATCTCATACTCTGGGTTTGTAATAAGGAGTGCAGCTTGGGCTTTATCCCTCAAGGCATGAGTTCCATATGTTCTATAAGGACCAATTAAGCTTCCGGTTATGAGGGGATAATCTACTGCTACACCAGATTTGATACTATTATATAAAATGCCGGGAGCAAAAAGTGGAGCATATAAATTCATTGCCGCTGCTGCTGTCTGGAGGCCGGGATTTGCCGAGGGCGCACCAGCCCAAGGAGCTTGAGAACTTGAAATATGATCATTAAAAGAAGCATAGAACTGATCTGCCAAATCTACGGTTCTTTGTGATGGATAAAATGAATCATAAGCCAAGAATTTTTTAATTGCGGTAAAACTTAGCTTAATCGTTGAAGGATCAACAAAACCTTCATGGTCTTTTTTAATCTTTCCAAAATACTTCATAAAATCAGAAGTGCTATAGGTTTTATAAAAATTTTCCTCTGATGAATTTTGGGCATTTGCGGCACCGCCAGTCATCTCAAAAACATCATAAATGTCTATATTGTTTCCCAATGTATTAAATCTATCTATAAAATTATGAACTCGGTATTCCGGTATAATAGAAAAATCTTGACCTTTGAGACGGACATTTTCTGCCCAAACATCATAGCTAGTATCAAAAGGATTCTTTCCGGCTTGAGAACCTGCTTCCCACAAGGCTGTTCCTTGGAATAAAGCACCCACGCCTTGTGGCACAACAGGTGAGGTACCCTCAAAGGTTTCATCAATCCATAGGCCACTCAATGACATGACTGATAATGAAGAACTTAAAGTATGTAATCTTGTATAGATAGGGGCTGGTCTTAATTTAACATTAGCTGACATGGAACCACTAGGAAGCATACCAAACATATTGTATTGATTTTGAAGTACACCTGCGCCCGACATATAAGTAGAAGATATATAGCCTGTATGAACATACGCTTTGGTTGCCCAACTTTCACCAGCATCAAGAGCCCACATGCTTTGGCTTACTGTACTTCCAAACCCATTGCTTACATTGCCTTGGGTGCGTTGGATTCTGCTGTCTCTCCAATAATTATTTACATAAGTTGTTCTCGACCTAACCTCAGCACTGTAGGTGTTAATTTCACGAGGAAATACTTTTTCTCCATACTTTAAATATTCAAAGTTAGATACAGGGCTATCCGCAGCATCGATACCACCGCTTAAATAAAAGCTAGTGACCTTATCATACATTGGATCTGATGGTTCGAGCAAGCCAAGATAATTGTTAAGAGAAGTATTGACAAAATAGCCAAGTTCATTGGCATATGTATTATTAACCATTACCCGTTCGATTGTCGGAACAGCTAAGTCAGTTGGATTCTCAATGCGAGAACTAAGATTGTCAATACCAAAAATCCAGTTTAAAGGTCTATATTTATCAGTTACTGGTGGTTCTTTGTAAGATAAAATATTTCCATACCTCGAACTAATATAATTCACAAAAGGTTGGCTTGTTGCCAAATAAGGATTGATTATCTCAGATGGCTCTTCAACTATGGTAAAAATGTTATTATTATTTTGATAGCGAGTTAGAGGATTTTGATGAACCCTAACTTGCTTAAACGATGAATTGCCTCCGGGACCATTCCGATGGAGCATTAATCCGTTAAACCACTCAGGACGATTATCTATTCTCCAATGCGGATTTGCGTAGGACGAAGATGGGCTTCCGGATGGATACCCAATAATATTCTCTCCGCCGATTGAACCAGATACTGCATCTTGCGCTAATGTATTTAAACCTACAAAATCTATAAATAAGCTCATAATTTAATTCCTGTTATTGCTGAACTGGTGGGATAGTTTAAGGCAGTATCAAAGCCATTACTTCTCCATGGAACATTGGCAGAGGCGCTTAAAGTGCCATCAACCGGCCAATAACCAAATACAAGTTGTTCTCCCGCAATGCGAGGAGATAATTCTTGACCTAGCGATGAAGTTACCCACGCATATCCATAATCTTGTGCTGGTATGGCTCTTGTAACATATTCGTTATCATAGTTCGCTTTAATAATTAGTGAGCCGGTTCGGACAACGACCATTGTATTTCTTGGAATCTTAGTGTAAGAAGCAGAAGGCGCTGATGTGTTGTAGCTCGCAGCAAACTGTGAGTCAATACCAAATTTCCCCATATGTCTCCGGAGCATGGTTTGTAATCCATCCCTCTTTCCAAGTTGGCTGTCAACTCTAATAGTGCCATGTTCGCCACTTCCTGAGCTTAGAACAGTTAAATTTCTATAAGGCATCGCATTATAAGCTGAGAATTCTTGTGATCCAATGTCTAAGTACCCTCTTGTGTTTATCTCAGGACCACCGGGAGCAGAGAACCTAGTTCTTATAATTGAGTCAGAGCCGGTTAAATCGTCTCTTTGTATTTCTATAATGTTGGATTGAGCTTTAATCTCAGCTATAGGTGAGACACCATTTGTTAAAGACCCTAAATCATACCAACCAGAATCAGAACTAGTTCCATTAAGAATCATGGTTGTTCCAACAGTCAACAACGCTCCATTAATTAGAGAAGTTTTTGATGAAGCAGTCAGCGTAAACGAAGCTGTTGTTGGAGTTCGGAGGTTTTCAACCGTACCAGAAAGAGCGGTTGTTCGTTGTGTTACAAAAGTCAACGGAGTGTTGCCGGGATCAACGCCGCCTGTGATATTAAACCCGTTGCCAGTTTGATCATAAATTGTGGTTCTAGTAGAAATAGTGGCATCGGTCCCTACGGAGCCTGTTCCACCCATCATCCAATGGGCACCGAGCCCCGGAACAGATTGGGCAGACATTCCCGACTCCCATTGATAACCAAAGTTATAAAGGCTTTTCATCGTGGCAGAGTTGGGAGCACCACCAGTCATAAAAGACCACTCGCTAAAAGAGCCGGTCCATTGTTGTCTTTGGGGAGGGCTACCACCAGCAAAACCATTTTGTCCTGCGTACATAGTCATGGATGAACCAGAATAAAATCTAGCTACCCCAGTGAATGACGGAGTGGCTATTGAAGCAGATACTCCGTTAATATACATTGTAAGACTGGTATCTGTAGGCACAGAGGAAGAATTTAATACTATTCCAACATGCGTCCATTGATCGTCATGAACATTTTCAAAGCCTTCTTTGTTTGGTCCCCAATAAGTCCATATGGAAGACCCTAAATAAGAACCGGCACCATTTTCTGTTCCTACTTGTACAGCTAGGAAATCTCCGCCACTGTTGATGTAGGATGTCATTTTTGAACGACCATCAGCAATGTTTTCAATCGCAAAAATTGTTCGCTGTTGGGCAGCTTGATTGCTTGGGCGTAGAATCCACCCTGACCAAGCGTAGCCATCGGTATTCGATGGGCTAAATAAATTTAAAGGATTGTCTACTTCCAAATCATTACGAAGTGCTGCTCCGAATCCAGCTTTAATAAGTAAAGCATCAGAAATAACACCGCCGCCTGAAACATAGGTAGTATTTGTATAATCTCCGCTGTCAACAGCAGATACTATATCATCCCAGAATCCTTCGTTGCTAGATCCGGTTCGAACCAATACTGGTCCTGTTTCGACTCCACCACTTATATAGATGTTATAGGTACCGCCAGAGGCAGTTTTTAATTTTAATTGATCATCAACAGTTACTACATCATAAGGAGCAACTGAGAACACTGTTCCCGAGGCGTATTGACCAGCAACACCTGATGTTCTTTTTTTAACATACTGACGATTATTCTCAGCGCTTCCAGTTCCAAAAGGTGAAGCAAAGTTTCCAAATACATTTCCATAAGCGCCGGTTGTTTGGGCCATCAAGGTTTGATAGTTGGTGGTGGCAGGTAGATTTTCCGCTATTGGGTGAGGAAGCAAAGAGCCAGTAGCTTCTTTTAAGATTGGACTATTTCCATAAGTTCCAAAGGTACTTATAACCTCATAGTTATTAGTAAAGTTTCCTTGGACTACCGATGCGGTTGTAGTTTGAATATTTTTTAAATTTACGGGTCGTTTAACTCGTTCTTCACGATATCTAACAGCATATTTTCTGTTATAATCAGGATAAGGACCACCATAATCAGGACCAACAAAACCCATTGCGCCATCGGCTGAGCCAGAAAGAGATCCTGAAGCGACGGAGGCATTACCACATTCTCTGAAAAGAAGTCTCCAAGCTTCGGGGCGTGTGTCCCAAGCATCAAGATTATTGGGCGTCGTGTTTAAAGAAGAATATTTATTTAAATCAACATGTCTTGATTGATGACCTCCGACCCAAGCATTAGTGAAAGGAGATTGTAGTCCAATTTCATTAGTAGGCGAAAAGGTGTCTGCGTGAATGTTTGTAATGATGGTACCAGATTTAAAGGTCTCAACAACTTTTTTCTGATATCCGCTCTTTACATTACCGGACATTACATTGGTTGGCCAATAGATGGAGCCTTTAACTTTGTATTCGTAATCGAGTCCTGCTCGGGCTTCTGGTTTAAATCCAGTAGCAAAGCGGCCCATGACAGCATCAAAATTCCATTTTCTTTTTTGATTTGGAGCGAGTTCATCACTACAATTTACAAATGGTTCGACCCCTTGACCGTCTCCGACACCGACGACCATTACATTTTGCGGAATTCCTTTTGGATATTCTAAACTAACTGGTCCATGGATATAGGTGGCGTTATAGACAAATTCTCTATCTTTGCTCTCGTTGTAGTTAATTCCGCCATGAACAGGGGCATCGAGACCAAGATTGAGCTTGTAGGGCTTCGCCAATGTATTAATGGCATACGCTGATCCAGAATACGATCTAGCAGCGCCGGACATAGAATATAAAATTGGTCCTTTGGCATTATTGTAATTTGTTGCTATATCAAGGATTGATTGTCTATCTTCGGCGTTAGACCGTTCTTTTCGTTGATCTTGCCATAGACAATTAGCGCTGCTTGTCGCTGGAATGGGCGCATGGCCAAACTTCCAATTATATTGAAGTTCGCCTATCCCTAGTGCGTTACCCTCTGTAGAGCTAAGTCTAGTCGTCAAAGGAAATTTGTTTTGATATTTATTTCTTTCAAGGATATGGCTTTCTATAGTATTGGCTATTCTCTCTGAATGTCGGACAGATGCAGGGAAAAGCTGGGTTACCATGTCAGTAATAGCGTCATCAATCCATTTATAATAATTTGTGAATCGATCAAAGTCTAAATCTGATTGTACAGTTCGGAAAAAGGTTTCTCTCATCTTTTCCAAATGCCTATAGCGTCCGCGATAGCGTTCTACAGATTGTCCAATTAAAGTATTAAATTCTACTGCTGATGAAAAAAGATCCAACATTTCTTCTGATACAATTTGATACATGCTCTTTTCAAGAGAATAAAAGTTGTCGCTTACATCATCATCGGTTATGAAATAAACTTGCTTTTCATCTTGTATAAAAATATTATCTGAGGTAAAAGAAAATTCTGGTAGTTCTTTCTTGCTGGTATATACTAACTCTTGTTTTACGAAGGAGGTTTGAGTAGCACCATAGCTAATTCCTGTTCCTTCGTGGTTTCTGCGTATGATGCCATCAATCCAACCATAAATGGTGTTGGTGGAACCAGACGATAAGTCAGCCACTTCAAATCTTGTGGAAGCGTTAGAGCCAGTTACTTGGTCAAAGTCCCAATTTAAAGCCAATAAATCAGAACGAGGTATAGCTGTTCCGGTTAAATTTAATGTCCAGAGAGTAGCATTTCTTGTGGGGTTGTCTACTCCAAAATTTGTTACATCTTGAGCATGAGCTTTAACATCTGCGTCGCTAATATAATCAAACCAATATTTACAAGCACCAAACTTAAGATCAGTTGCCGCAAGAACAGAACCAGAAAAGTTTTGTCGATGAGCGCCAACATAAATTCTTTTGGCATTTGAAAGGAATGAAGAGCCCGAGGCATAATTCAAACTGGCTGTGGCATTAAATGAATGCCTTACACTTCCAAACGCATTGTTAACACCATAAAAAGATAGTTCATAAGTAGGATTTGATGAGGTTAAAGCAGAACCAGCCACACCATAGTTAACAGGTTTGACTCTAGCGGCTAAAACCCATCGATTATTGTCATAAATGTCATCGTAGTAGCTTGAACTAAGGTTGATAGTCCCATCTTGGTTAGTAAGTAAAAACTTTGCTCTATTTGAGTTAATTTCATCTCTAATGAGATACATTTGTAGGTTGGCGACTTCATTTTCAGCCCAATCATAATCATTGTCGTTTGCTTGGTGAAATCCACCGATAGAAGCTGAAACAAATGGAGTGCCAAAATATCCTTGATCAATTGATCTCACTTTGTAGGGGATGACAGTATCAATCTCTAATGTAAGAGCATTAAATCGTTCTAATTTTGGAGCCCCAGAGCCAGTTATAAATGATCTAGCAATGACAGAGGAACTTTGGAATGAAGATCCACTAAAATAATTGATAGCATTATTATTGATATAAGTCTTTGTAATACTCGAATCTTTGAAATTGTCATTAAAATAATGAGTGCCGCCGTCCGTATAGACGCTCAGCTTTACTAATTCATCATCAATGCCGAAACAACGCAACAGGTTTCGGAGTGACTGTTCGGTTCCTTTAGATTTATAAATGCCATCGAGATTATTATAAATATTGTGGTAGATTAGATTTTTAATATTATCTACATTGTCCTCGAACTTTATGTTATTTAAATCATTATTGTCGTAATATTCAATAACATCCGAATCTACAAATAATTCGTTTGTAATAAAGCCTCTGCTTTCCAAGAGCCGATTGGCGAATGGTAGGGGTTTTAACGATGAAGATAGATAATTTTTCTGTGTAAGTTGAGGTAAAATTTTAATTTGAGCATAAAGAGTATCAAAATAAGAAGAAATAATTTGATATAAAAACTTAATATCTTTATTGGTCATCTCATCATTAGATCTCAAAAATGACGGAACTCTCTTATAAAGATAGGTTGTATTTCGAAGATCGTATTTACTACCACTGGTTTGCATTTCGCTGTATAGAGAACTTACCAAAGGATTGGTTCGATAAATAATTGGATCGCCGCGCTCAACTGAAACAGAGGCTGATGTGAAACAAGACCCAGTATTTCTACCAGCGGCTGTATAACCTGTCCATGCGCCGTTAGTTAAGCGTCCTGAATAGTCTAAAACCTTGCTATCGATTGAAGCAGTTGTGGTTATACCTTCATTGAATTTATAATAGCAGCCTAACGCTGTATTATTAAGTTCGGTATTTGCTCCACCGTCTACTGGTCGGTACCAATGTAAATTAATTTCTCTTGAAGTCCTTCGGCTTTTCCAAAACCTAAATTCATCCATATCAGCAATCAGCTTACCAGCATATTTTAAATCGTTTTGGTCTCCGGTTGTTCCCGAGGGAGATGATTGGAGTGCTCCGACATAGGCATTTGTTCGGCCAGTGAAAGCACTTACTCCATATGGACCCACTCTTTGTTCATTATTTAAGACTCCATCAACATAAAAATAAAGCCTTACACCAGCAGATTGTGATAAGATAGACAAAGCATAATGATGCCAGTTGCCGTCTGCTAGCGAAGAAGTTGTAAATGATGATGATGCGAGACTTTGATTTACAAAACCTGTGGTTCCACTCATAAAATTTAAACGAATAGGGTTGGTACCACCATCGGCGGGGCCTGAACCAGTAAGATAAATGGTTAAACGACCATAGTCAGCGGATGAAGAGAGTTCATTATTCCAAATATCTACAATAGTTTCTTTTTCAGTTGATCCAACAATGAATTGATCTTTGTTTAACCACCACTCTATAGTTGTACCTGACATGGGGTTGATAAGAAAATTTTGTGTTTGGTCGGTTGAAGCATTATAAATAACAGATTTATCAAAGTTTTTATAAAGCTGGCCGGTAGCCATACCTGCTGAAGCTGTGTGGAGACCACCAAAGGCAGAAATATATTCATAATCTGAAGTAGATGAGGGTCGTCCCCAACCTTCAGTTAAAACACTAGTTCCATAGCCACTTGCGTTAAAGGTAATATACCCAGTTGACATGGGATATTTCTTTTCAAAAAGCCATCGGTCTAAATAGGATGAAGAAAGTTGGAATGATAATTTTTCTTTACCTGAGCCATCGTAGGGATACTCTTGATAAATTCGATTTATTGAACTAGAATAATATAACTCTGCTGATCCAAATTTTATAAAATTATTAGGGTCTGAAAAATCCAGTAAAGGTACAAAAGTTGCATTATCTTCTATCTTAGTATCTAAAAATTCAGGAGATTCTATGTTTATACTTTCTGAATTATAGGAACTAACTGCTGCGATTTTATTTTTATCAAATAAACCCTTAATAGTCATATTTATTTACCTTGAATTTAAATTCTGAAGGTTGTTCTACATACGATCCAATTGCCGAATCATAAAGCGAGAAATGGATTCCATAACTATACCCAGCTTCAAGCATTGACATATCAAAGTCAAAATAATTTCCCGATACATCGTAAGAAAGCATTGTTGAATATTGGCTACCTGTTCCATAGGGGACCACAACTTGATCATCTACGGTACGAGTAATTTGATATGAAGCACTTTCAAAAACAAGTGTAGGAACTGTAGATTGAGCTACAGTGTAAATATTTGGAGACCAGCCCTTAGTTCTGGCAAAAAGTCTAAATCGAGCGTTCTGGGTTGGATAATATAGGGTCTGTTGGTTAGTTACGCTTAAAATATAAGTATTTGTAAGCGAATAATCTTGGGCCACTAATTGATCGGTTGAAACAGATCCAGTATGATACTGCGTATAAGATCCTACAGATCCAGTATACCATACATCATAAAGTAAAGAGGAAGTGGTTTCTATACATACGGAGGCTGAATAAATCCCAGTAGATACCCATCCGCCAGTGACTGGTGTACTTAAACATAGAGTTTCTGCTGTTGTTGTGCTACCAGTAGAAGCATAAAGATCTAGAAATAATTCTCCCTGTTCTACTCCGGGAATATTAGTTAAGTTGCCACGCACAAAGTTATATAAATATAAGGTGTTTAAATTATCATTCGCTGGAGCAAGTGATGAAGAAGTATAAAAGTTACCTCTATTATCTTTAATAGATGAGTCCCATCTTACCTCTAGAGTGGGTCGCTTAAACCAAAACTCTGAGTCTCTTCCAAAAAACTTCTTAGTATAGTAAGAGATTTGTGAGTCTTCAAGGCTAGGTGGTAATTTAATATGAAATCCATAATTGTCTTTTGTACCAGCCAGCCATTGTTCAACTAAAGTAGTAACATCCACTTTCATGTCTTCGGTTCCAATAGGAAACTCTGCTGTAAATGCTGGGTCTGCGTGGAAATCTCCACCCTCCGCTGACCAAGAAGTAGAACCAGATCGTCTAATCCAGTTAGATCCTACTTGATCATAAGTTAAATCAGTATAGTTTACCATGTCTATACCATTTCCCTCTTGCCATGGACTAGAAACAGCATAAATATTAAGATTATAATCTCTTGGAAGACTCTGGGAGTGTCTCGCATTATATATTTGTAAGTAAAACTTACATTCTCCCGAAACTGGTATAGAATTTGAAGCTCTATCGGCAGCGATTGCCGTTGTATCAAACTCAAGCATAAATCTACATAGCTCAGAAGATGATGTGGACTCTTGACCATAAATAGAAAAAACTTCTAATATGTCAGCTTGGCCCATAGATGAACCAGTTCCTCTGGTTACTAGGTTAAATTGGTAAGCATTGGTAATGGTATTGTCTTTTGTAGCAAAATATCTTTTTATAGCCATTATCTTGCGACTCCTCTGATGTCTGAGTTCGGGTACTTTAATTCAAAAATAGCATTGCCGGGCGCCTTATAAAAGGTTCCATCTCTAGAAACCAATTGTTTAAAAGGGACTGACGACGCAGAGTAAATACCACCAGATTTATTAAAAACTTTAACCTTTATAACATCAGCTACGCCTTCAACTTTATTAATAACACTAAATAATTGAGAGACATAAATTGGCTCTCCAATATAAAATTGTAAATCGTAGTCATTTAAGATTCGAGATTTTACTCGATTAATAACATCTGTAGGATCACTCGTTCGAGTCACAGAGATTTCAAAGTCAATTCCAAAATTAATTATCTTAGTATCTAAAATATCAATTACATCATTAAGCATCTTATAATCTTGCATCCAAAATTTTAGATTAGATTTAATGGTGCTATTAGTTGTTACCAATTTTCCATTTGCGTTTTCTGAGATGACATATAAAGAAAGTCGCCTATTTGTTGCGCTTGGGTCATTTACCATATTAATTCGCTTTATTGTTCCAAACTTAGCTGGCATTTTATAACAAATTGTTTCATAATCTTGTTTAGTAACTGCTCTATTCTGAGTAGCATAATAATTTTTAGATCTTATTTTAAGTTCTTCGTTAGTTACGCCGGTTGTACCTGCGCTTATTGGCTCTGGATTACTAACTTCTAATGAAGAAGCAACATCTTGCTTCATGCTATTATTTAATGAATCTGTATTGGTAAATTCTACAATTCTACCAATAACTGTATTTAAAGAATTAACTGGGACGCTGTTTGTAATAGCGTCGTTAAAACGATAAACAATATTTAAAGTGGTTCCATTCGGAGAAAGGCCGAGCTTATTTGTTTTTAATAATTGTGAAGGATCGAAGGAACGGCTTGAAATATATCTTTTTCCGTGCATTTGAATAGCAACACGAGAAGGCTCTACAATTCCTGTAGTATCATCATCTTCGGAACCAAATCCAAATTGAAGATAAGTTCCAGTATCATCTTGATCTAAAATAAATCTTCTTGCCGCAACATAGGGCTTTAATATGTTTCTAACACCATCTGCCGCAGCATTTTGGTTTGTTGTTTCCAAATAAACTACTTCTTGAGATAAATAATCCACTTGATAATATTGATTTCCATTAGAATCTTTTACTGAAATCACATCTGATACTTCGGGGCCTCCAATTCTTACGCGGCGGAACCGCTGAAAGCCCGAATCATTTAAGTTAGCTGTTGAAATAGCATACTTTCCTGATGAGACTTGTCCATAGGCGCGAATAGCAAAATAAGTTGTTGCGCCCGTAGTTACATTAAATCGAGCAGCAACAACTTCATTTATGGGGTCATCAAATCTAACATCTTCAGTTAAAATAAAGTTAGCTCCATTCGCAGAAGAAAATTCAGTTCCTCTTTTGACAGTAGGATAATAAGCTGTATCAGGGGCCGTTCCGTTCGCATTGGCGGGAACTAAAACAAATAATGAAACAGTCCCAAAAGCAATGGGTCTTCCAAAGAATGAATAGCCTAGGCTTTTAGCATGTTTACGAATATTGTCAAATTCTATAGATGTATCAATAAAAGACTCGTTTACTTGATAATCTAGATAATACGAGAGGATATCACACCCGTAAGAGACCGAATCTAATACCAGTGAACCAAAGGCAACTGAACTAAAATCATTATAGTTATCAGGGTAGTATCTTTTGGCATGATCAACTAAGTCTTCTTTAATTGTTTTAAAATCACGACTCGTGTATTTAATCGGTACTATTTTCTTATTGGCCATTTCGTGATCCTCTTCTCTGTAATTAGTAAAAGACTAAATTTTCTATTCTATTTTTAATCTAATGGCATCAAATTGGTCAATTTGAGGAACATAATAAGAAATTGCCAGATAAAGAGAACTTAAATCATCGGGATTGGATTCGGTGGTAATATTGTTTATTGTTATTGCGGGTATGTAAGTGGCTACTTGTTGGTAGATACGAGCAGAGATTTGAGATTGTGTGGCTCCGCTATTAAATTCAAAAAGAAATTGTTGGATTCCAATGCCTCTTTGAAGATCTGTGTTTATTTCTCCCGGTATTGTAAAGAGCAAAAGTCTAAAGTTTTGTTTTAACTCTTCGCGAGCATCCCTTATATCATCATCGGGTGATGTCGCATTATTCATATTTGGCCCATAAGTGATGTCGCTTAGCCAATCATTTTTTTCATAAAAATCTTTTAAAGTTTTTGAAGTTCCCATTTAATCATCCTCCGGAGTAAAAAAGCTTCCGTATTCTCCCGCACAGTCTTTTCCATCTTTATCAAATGGTCTATCTCTCATTCTATTTCTTCTCCACCATGGGACTAAACTTCTATTAACACCAAATATATTTGGCATTACATTTTTAAGAAATTGTCTTAGTGTAAAGTCTTCATCATCAGTAGATTCAAAATCATTAGATCGATAAAATCCTACAAAGAGCCGTCGTGCCTCGCCCTTAGAATCTGTTAATACCTCTCCTTTCCAAGACTCATCAAATCTTTCCATAACATCGTCAAAACTTCTTTCGCTAGCGTCAGTTCCGATGGCTGGTATAAAAGAGTGATTCATATAAATTGAAGCAATACTGGATACTTTTTGGATTCCAAAAATGTAATTCATAAGTAATTTGTATTTAGGGGTCAAAACAAGCTTATCAACATAACACTTTAAATCTTCGCCCATGTTTGGTTCATTAAACTTTAATTCTTGGAATTTAACATCTTTATAATCATATTCATAAGATACTAATGGTATTACTGGATTTCCGCCAATAAGGTAAGATTTTTCACGCTTTATAACATCTCTATCAAACGAAGCTGGGTTCATTTGAGAAGCTAATGTAGCATTCGGTATTAAACTAAGTCGGACACCGAATTTTAAACCTACTGTTCCGGCATAAGGTTCTGGAGGAGGTGCTACTGTAGCATTACCAAATAAATCAGAAATGTTTAAGTCTGAAGAGATAGTTTGGCTAAAGGGTTGAGCCCATGCGACAAAATCATCTATATTACAAACTCCTTTCAAATTCTCTGGTCTTTCTCTAACTAACCTTACATATTCAGGTTCGTCGGCAGAAGGTGTTTTATCAACAGTTCGTATATACTTTTCAATGAGAAAACCACTAGAGGCTTCTTCAGGAAGTAAATCTGATAGTTGTACAACACTTGGGTCACTAAAAGATTGTATAATGTCTCCGTATTGAAGGTCCAATTCGCCATCTACTATAGGTTTTTCAATATCATAAAGACCAGCTTTTATATTAGAACCACCGGTGAGTTTTTTATTACTTAAAATGTATTTTGGAAGATTAGAGACATAAGGTCTTAGCGCTGTATTCTCAGCTAATCTTACAGAAAGTTTTTCAAGCTCAAGCTGTATCAAAGCTTTAAGTAATACCATGCTCGCTTTTCTGCCCTTATTGAGAGCATCCATTTTAGTCGCAAATCGCAGTTGTCTCAATGACATTAATCCAAGACCAACTCCAATAGTTCCCAAAACTGCGCCACCAACGCCAATCACGGCTGGGAAAGTTAAAGCGGCAATTCCGCCAATGAACGCATTTAAAACGGTAGCCTTTTGAATTTCGGGATCTTCAAAATCTATTTCTTTTACTCTTCTAATAACCTCAAGATCATCTTTATTAGGATACCTATAATCTTGTTGTATGGTATTTATTACTTCACGAGCTTGATCAATTTCGGGAGTTGAGGATATTTCTCCGCTCTTTATTTTTCTAACTGCTGATTGTACTGCTTGCTCTAAGAAAACAAGCCAATAATTAAATGCCTGATATCTTCCCACATTAAAAAAGGTTGTTTCTTGTGAGAGACCTTGTTCCATCTCTTCGGCTATCATTTGGGCAAATCCAGCATCATAATTATTTTCGTTATATTCTAAAAAGGAAAAAATAGATGTTGCCTTTAAAAGAGCCTCTGAACAATAGATTCTTATGGTTGCTGCCACCGTTACATCTAAGTAAGCTAGTGTATTTGGGTCAGCAATATGATCATATGGTATGTGCTTTACGCAATCTGGGTCTGACCCTAATCGGCTATCAGGCTCTATGCTACTTTCAATCTTTGAGACTTCTTTGGACATTGCGTTAAAATCTACCAAATCAGTTCTTTTGGGCTTACAACCATCAATCTCAGGAACAATAACTTGAGCTAGGCCAAGCCATCCTTGATAAGAGCCCGGCTCAACATAAAAAGCTGGGTTAGTATAGGAGCCGCCATAAGCGTTTGGATCAAGAAAATGAACACGAGGATTCTCAGTAGCAGATTTTCCTAATACCATGTCATCATTTTCATAAGTATATTCCCATGTATCCTCATCATCGGGATCAGCCTCGGGGTTTACATAAAGAAGATCAGATGTTGTAATCGGATCAGCTTCATATCCAAATTGAAACCCTTGGGGTATTTCGCCATCTTGAGTTTCTACAAGAGAATCAGATATATCTTTAAAAATCTTGCTTTCGAATTGATTATAAAAAGAGGCAACCGCACCAAATTGTAAATTAGGATGAGAAGCAGATGCTAATGACTCATTTAAGTAATTGGTCAAAAGCATGCTTTGATAGGTGTGTTTATGAGTTTGAAGTTCTTTGTTGGTTACATCATAGTTTTGAATAAGAAGTGATGATGTAACATCAGGTAAAATAGAATTTATAACTCGATATTGAGGTATTTTTACTATTTTATCTTTATCTTTCCTGTCGGCGTCTACACTAGCGTCGGTTTGTTGTTCTAGAGTGTTATTGGACCCTTCATAAATAATTCCTACTTTATACCCAAAGTTTTTCTCAATAAAAACCTTCTGATCACTTTGAACAGTATAGGCAGTTTCAATGTTGAAATTAACTTTGAGATCATTGTCATTATCAAATGTTAGCTTTAAATCAGGCTTTTTTACATAAGGTTTGAACATAGAGACTTGTCTAGTTCCAAGGCCAAGCCACCCGACCTCGATTGATCGTGTTAAGTTTCTTCGTTTACGAGAAAACTCAAAATTGGTGGTAAGCATAAAATCATTATCTAAAAAACTATTCCTAGCGTTTATGCCAATAGTCTCGGGGAAAACACCAATCGCTTCACCATCGGAAAGCGCTGTAAAATAGAACTCACCAATTCGAGTTTCTTCAAAGCGAGTCTTTTTATTTTCCCAATCTGTTTCTGAATTGGCGTAGTCTATTTGAAAAATCAAATTATCTGTTTTTCTTTCGTGAACCTTGAGTGGAGCATTGAAAGTATCTGCTAAAATATTATCTAAAAAAGAGTCTCTTTTACCAATCATATCGTTTATATATGAGATTTGTAGACTTCTATAGACTCCATTAGCATCCTCTATTCTTTTTGCCTTAGCTTCTTCCGGTAAAAATTTAGTAATGGCGTTGCCGTCATCACAATCCGGATCAGCCTTAAGTGCTTCATCTATCGCATCTTGCATAGCTGAGGTAGGACCAGCAGCCATAACAGAAGCAATTTCAATTAAGTCATTATTTGCGCGGTCATTTACTTTGTCAAGATATTCACTAGCTTCTTCTGGAGACATTCCAGCATTTGTCAAAGTATCTTGTCTTACTTGGTTCCACTCGTCAAGCTGATCTTTAGTTAAACAAATACTTGGGTCAACTGGTATGTCTACCGGAAAGGTAGAAAGTTGATCTTTTATTTGTTGTCTCTGGGATGGAGTCATGAAGTTGCCCAAAGAGCCAAATATTTGTGCTACCTTAGACGGGTCATCAAAAGCAAACGCATATTCAGGATGACGCAAAGTAATTGTTGAAGAAATTCTTTTTAAAGTCTGTGGATCTTGCTGTCCATCGTTAGCAGTAATCAATAATTTTAATTCTCGACGAGACACAATATTAGAAATGTCTTGAGACAATTGTTTATGAGACCCCTTGAGACTGGTCGGAGTAACTTGTTTAGCTAATGTATCAAGAGCTTCTGGTGTTAACCCTATAGATGTTAATAATGAAGAAGTTATATCATCTAATTCATCATCATCTGAGGCATCTCCGCAAAATAGCTCATTTACCACAGCATTAAAATTGGCATTTGGGCCTTTGACTGCTTCTGCCGCAAACCTACCGGTTGCTTCAAGAGCTTTACAAAGAGCATTTTCTAATGTTAATAATACTTTTAAAACAAAAGCACTAAGAACCTTTACAATCGCTTCTTCCATGGCAGCTTCAATGGCATCTCGCAATAATTGAAAAATTAATTGCTTGATAGAAGTAACATTCGGAAGATTACGAAGGTTTGGTATAGCTATTCTTCCTCGTTCCTTACAAACATCAAAAGATAGGGTACTTAAGAAAGATTTAATTGGAGGATAAACAAAATGAACATTAGGACAATCAAAAGAAGCAATCAATCTCGCAATCAACTTAGCTCCGGGAACCTTATCAAGAGCAGCAAAAAGCTCTTGGATTTCAGCAACATCCATAATTGCTTCAATATAAGCATCAAAAATAGCTTCTTGAGCAGATCCTAATACTTTTCCAATTGATCCTTGCTCAAATTGATCAGGACTGTTAATTGCCACTATTCTTTTAGCATTCTGATCTTCAATCATTTGGTCCTTTTCTTCAGAGGACATATTCTCCCATACAGCTAATTGGCCTGTATTTTCAAGACCCGTGGTTTGGATTTTTTCTTCTTTTAATTTCTCAAGCTCAAGTTTGGTTTTAACTAATAATTCATCCAGTTCTCTTGTCAACTCATATGTGTCTCGGTTTATTTGGCCCCTAAGATATGAAAGTTGTTCAGGCCCTAATGATGCTCCTGTTTCCATCTGATCTAAAACATCTGTTTCAACTATCGGATGGCCGCTATAAGTGGCCCCAAGATCGATTGTGCCCCAGCCTTTATCTTGATAAATATACACAGCCTCTAAGTTGGTTGGGATTGTTATATTAATCTCATCCTCTGTGTTTCGAATTTTTTGATTAACTGATTCTACACTACTTTCTAACGAGGTCATTAAGGAGGTTTGTTGTTCTTCGTTGCTAATAACACCACCAGCAACATAACCCTCTTCCCATGGGGCTGGCATATTTTTAAAATCTTGTTGTACTTTTGCTCTAATTTCTTCTTGAACTCTTGGATCTAATCCTGCCAACAAAGTTTGCATACCGTTTGGAGCCATAGCGTTAAGGGCTGCTCTAACAATTGCTCGAAGCGCCGTATCCAAATCCATGCCGCCCAAAAGGCATTGAACTGCTTTCTGGCCTAATTTATTTAATCCACAAATACCTAATCGAGCTAAAAAGTTTCGAAATCCTTTCGCGGCTTCTCCTTTTAATGCGCCTTTGCCGGGACCAATACCATCCTTCATTTTTTGTACAGGATTTGTAATGTCAAATCCTCCAAGCCCATAATCTTCAAAATCTTGTTGAGACAAGAAAAGAGAAACTAAAGAATTCTCAAAATCAAATGAGTTTAAGACAGCTTCTCGACCTGCTTTGACAAAGGGGTCTTCTCCCCTAAAAGCTCCTCTTTCTCGGTGTCTATTTTGTCGTCGCTGTTGTCTTTGATCTTTCTTAAGGCCACGAAGCGCTTGATTAAAACTTCGCTTATTAAGGGTTGCTTCTGTAGGATCTATTTGGTATGTACTAAGTTCATTGAAATTAGAAATTTCCTCTAATTGTTCCTCAACAGATTGTTTTGTCCTTTTCTGCGATTGTATTTCTTGTCGTGCTAATTTGTCACCCGCTTTTTCACTAGGTCTTGATGAATCAATAGAACTTTGTAATTCTTCTCTTTGGTCTGAGCGACTGGCTTGGGCTGCTCTTTTATCTTTTTCTAGATCTTTTATTAAATCTCTGTTAAAATCAATGGCGTCTTCTTTAGTTTTTATACTTACTTCAAACTGTGTAATTACAGCTTCAAGGGACTCAATTATTTCTTTCTTTTGTTCTCGGGGTATATCTTGCTGTTGAACCGCATTTATTTCTAATTCAGTGGCAGCAATAGCATCCTCATCGCCCTGTTTAATGTCGGCTTGTATATCTATAATTTCTTTTTGTAATTCATTGATGTGATTACTAATCTCGATTGAAGCATCAGTAGCGAGCATGTCGCTTCTTTGATCGGATAAGCTTTGTTCCCCTTGTTCCGCCAATTGAGCATCTCGGGATTGATAATCGCCCGTCAATGTTTTACAAGCGTTTTGATTCCATTTATATGAAATGGCGTCGAAAAAACCAAGGGTAGTCTCTAAGAAAAAGTCTCTCAATCCGTTTACGCCACCGAGATTATCTACTACACATCCGAGGATACTTTGAGGCATACCCGGATTGGCTGAGGGAACACCCTTTCCATATTGAATTGACAAGTCAGGAAAAGTATATTTAACAACAAAATCAACCCAAGGGGGTGTTACTTTAGCTGTTAAATCATTATCCATTGCTATGATGTTGGCTATATAGCCCATCAATGTTTGGTTACTAAATGGTGTTTTATAAGCCATCTCTTTGCCGAAATGGACTTCTGGTCTCTCCAGTGAGGTCAATGAGATATTCTCGAATTGACAGCCCATTCCTTTGACTTTAATTTTGTCAATATGGTATGGTCTCGATGGATTGCTTTGATCAAAGAAAATTTTTATGTCCTCGACACTTCGAGGAGTACTAATGGATCTCAATTTCCATCGGGTTTGGGATTCAATAAGATATTCAAGCCCTTCAATGAATTGATCTAATTTGGCTGTGTAATTTTTACAATAATAGTCTTGGAATGCTTCTCCGAGCCCTCCAAGGCCCTCTGCATCTTGCTGTACAAGAGTTCGTTGAAAGGCTAATCGTCCTTTTTCTGTTTGCCACCAATAGGCTTGATATTTTCCAAAGATTCCTAACGCTTGCTTAAGCCGTGAAATCTGTCCTTTTAGCTTTACACCATCTAGAGTAATTGTTTTTGGTGTATCGGGTTTTTCAACCGGTTGCGCTTTCGGAACTCTGTCAAAAATAAAGGCTGGGATTGTAACTTGAACCAAGATAGGGTCGCCGCCTAAAGCAGTTTGATAATCCGAAATATAATAATCATTGGATTGCGCGTATAATTCCAAAGCAGTAGGATTAAATACCTCTCCGCCCTGTATTTCTAAATCTTTCGCTACAGGTCCGGGAATGTCGTATACATTAGAAACGCCATTAGGAAGTACAGTTTGTAATACCTCAATCGCTCTAGCAATATCTCTATTTGACTCTCTCATAAGATTTTCAAATTTGTCAGGATTATTTGGAAAAGCAAATATAATCTCATTAGAAATTTGTTTATTATAAAATCTCAATAATTGTAATACGCCAAACTGTTTATATGTATCGATTAACTGTTTTACCGTTAGATCGGCTTCTCGCATTTGAGCCACATCGTAAGATAGGCCATCATTGTTAACTGCTAATGTAATTGAATACATACAGTTCGATTCATCTAAAAAGGGTTCTTCTTGTTCCCACCAATTAGGAGAAACAAAATCTGGATTTGGAATACAAGTCGGACAAACCTTCGCTGATTCTTCATCTTCAGGAAGAGTTTTACAAACATTAATATACTTATCTACAAATTCTGAGTTATTTTCTGTGCTCATGTTATATACACGCTATCGGAAAGAATAAAATTAGATCCAAAAATTGGAAGGTCGTCTTTTACATAGTTAAATTCATCTATTTTATAGTTGATATTGTCTATAATACCCCTAATCTCAGTCAAAATAACTTGTGGTAAGGTTTGAGCATTTAGTCCGTTAAGAATAGTGCTCGGTAGAACCACACCACCCGGACTCGGATGAGTATGAGCAGCCAAAACAATGCTGGTTGCTCTCATTCTATCATTGAGTCCATCAATTTCGCCAGCTAATCTCTGAATATATCCAAGCATTTTGTGTATAAATTCAACTAAATTCTGTCCTTTGACAGCAGGTTGTAAACCTTCATAGTCATCTGCTATTAAATCAATGCGTCCACGAGCGGAGATAGTTCCACCTGATGAATTTTTTTCATCTTCAATCTCGGGAGCTAGAGCAGAGCCAGCATAAATTTTGACATGTTCTCGCCCAATAATACGCACATGGTCAGCTTTTATTCCTATTCCAGAGCGATTCTTTGAAGACATACCAGAACCAACTGGAATGCCAAAAATTTCATCTATGTTGGTTCTTTGCGATACATATACGGTTGCGGCATCTGTTATTAGGTTTGGGCCAGTTAATGAATCTTGGCCTTTGGCTATTGAAGATCCGGCAGCTAATCCAGCAATTAAGTGAACACGGCCACAGCTTCCACCGCCAGCACCTTTACCAGAACCAAGAGAATAGGGTCTATCTCTTCCTAAAATAACAAAAGCATTGTTCTCTCCATACATAACATTTTCACAAATTGCCTCATCGTAAGTTGGAAAAGATTCTTGTAATTTTGTATGATACGGACCAGAAAACTCGCCTGATTGAATAATTGCTTTGGTTTTATTGTTCGCAAGCGAAAGATCTTGAGCGTCAATTGCTTTCTTTTGTGGTGTTGATGTTTCTGCCATTACGGAGTTCCTTTGTCAGCTATGTAAGCATCATAAATTTTTTGAGCGGCTTCTGCTCTTCTCTCAGCTTGGATTTCTTTATTCTTGGGTCTTTCAAAGTCTAGTGTCATTTTACTCGCAAATGCTTTGGGATCAGTGGTGGCTATCCCAAATGTAGATAGTTTTTGGGCAATATAAGTTAATTGTTGCGCTCCATTGTCCTGACTTATAAATAACCCAAAGCTTTCTCTTCCTGTTTGTGTCCATTGGCCATTAGAAATCCACCCCTTTTCTTTTGCTATATTAAATCCTGCTCCATCCTCGGGGCAAACATTCAATTGAAAGAAGCCGTGAGAGCAGTTGCCATTGATGTTGCGACTTGCTTTGGTTTGATCTGTATAAATACTAGAAGGATCACCGTGAGCATTATGATTGAATGCTGATTCTGCTGCTGCGTTAGCCGCAATACCTGCCAAAGCCGCATCCGAATATCCATTAAAAACAGTCAATGCTCTCAATCTCTTCATAAAACGAAGCGCAGCAGCAGCGTCAAAAGCTAGTGGTCCAGAGTGGGCGTCTCCAAGTAATGTTGGATTACCAAAATCAAAAGAACTAGCATAACTATCGGGGATATCAAAACCCGCATTTTGAAAAGCTGGTGAAACACCGACAATCTTGGTATAAACTAGGCCACGCTCTCGTCCGAGATGTTCTGGTGCTGATTCCATGTATTCAACTTCAACAATAGTGCCTTGTCCGAAGTCGCTCTCTGTTGATTGGCCCAGAAATTGGGTGGACGGATAAGCTATTGGATGCATTGATACAATTTTTAAAAATTTATCTGCTTTCTCTTCCGCAGTTGTAAGATTTGGGTTTTTTATTGCTTGAAAAGGATCAGGCAATTTTAAATCATCTGTCTTCATAAGTCTTACATAAACCGGAGTATACCAATTCAGAGAGTTTTCTGACTCATTCACTCCCTCTGTTGACTGTGGATTAGATAAAACAATAGCTTCAAAAGGACCGTCGAGGTTGTCGCTTTGAAAAGCTGCTGTTTGTGCCTTTTCCATAAAATAGGTAAAACGAGAAGAAGCAGCAGCTTGGAAGTTTCTAAATAATTTGGAGAGATCACTCATCTTTAGCATCTCCGGATATTAAATCAAATAAATCATTTTTATCTAAATCTGATAATCCAGCAGCTTTTTCATCCTTAGAAATCATAGCGGCTATCTTTACTAATTGTTCATTAGATCTTTGTAGTGTCTCTACATATTTTGACATCACAATCCCAATTTCTTTGTGCCGCGCTTCATCAACAGCGACATATTTTATGGCGTCATCAAGCAGTTCTCTTGTCACTTTTCGGTCTTCTACAATGTTTTTTAGGGCATCTTCGATGCATTTATCGACTTTTGTACTCATATCATAATTAGTTTTTAATTAAATTTTACCATCATCCCAATCTATTTTAAAATCTTTGTATTTCTCACGCATTTTGTTTAATTGAGTTACAATTTGTTTTGTATTAAGACCGGTTAACTCTCTCAGATAGAGATACACTGCTTTTTTATTAAAAATATCTATTTCATCGGCTGAAGAAAGAATGATTTTAATTGCTTCATAAACCTTTTTTTCATTGTCTCGCATGTCATTAGTTCCCCATGACTCAATCTCTTCCCACAATTTCAGCCAAAAGTCATCATGTTCCCTCTTTGTAAGGTAATTAGAATCTGGTTGTACTTCTTGAAAATAGACTTCTTGAGCGACCAAATCATACTCAACTTCTCTTTGGCAACGCTTTGTTTGCTTTTTAACCTTATGAATAAACCAATTTTTAGTTACAACACTAAAATAAGAAAAGGCTTTTGAGCCTTTTGCTGGATCAAACTTGTCTAGAATGGTTATTAGCCACGCTTTACATTCATCTCGTAAATCGTCAATATTAGCAAGCGAAGTAAAATGGTAAGAATAAACAATCTTATCCACCATTTCATTAAATGTTGGCTGTATGAATTCAACATATAAGTCTGATTTTCTTTCATTACAATCAGTCGAACAATATTCAACTATTGCCGCTTCGTGAACCGCCGTAAAATACATCCTTTTTGCGCTCGCCTTCCGGCCTCGTCTCTTCGTCATAATCATTTTCCTCATCAGTTTCGCTGATTTCGATTGGTTCTGTCATTTTGTAAATATCATCATAATCAATAAGCATGTCGAGCAATGAATTTGTATGTTTTGTCAGAAACTTAATGGTTTCATCGCCATAATACAATTCTAAATCATACACACTTTTCAAATGATTCCGATAAGTATTTATAAGATCCACTAAATCTGTAAGATTTTGGGAAATGAATAGAACTTTATTTAATAATCGCCTAATATACCACATACAACAAAAGTTTATTGTCAATGAAAGAATTAAGCACAAAATAGTCCAATTAGTCAAAGTCATCAAGTCTACCTTCCTTTCTCATTTGCTTTAAAAGAGTTCTGTTTTCTTCTATATTTTTAATAACTCGTGTGCCTGATGTTTCTTTTACTGGTTCTTTATCCAATTTATAAGTAAGCTGAGGAATACGAACGAGCGAATTAGTTGTTATACATTCAGAACAATCATCTAATCGCTCGTTCATCCCATGGCGCACTTCTTGCTCTTGGCCACAAGAATTACAGCGATAACAGTAACGAGGCACTATTGTTGACTTGTATGAAAGTCAGATGATATATCTTCTTCAGTCATTGTAACATCGGGAGCACGAAATGTGGGGGGATTCATAACCACCAACTTATTAGTGTCATCAATTTCTACATTAAAGTTTTCAAGAACAGGCACAATATCTGATTGTTCCAGAAGTGAGGCTTGTAAAGCCATCATAATTGCGCCAACCGCTTGATGTGATAATTTATATTGCATTTTTTTCTCCTACCATTTAAAATTTTCTTTATAATATTTGACAATGCTTGGCAATTCATCATCAAAAATTCTTTTTGGAGACCAACCCAAAGCTCTCAATTTATCGTCATTTAAAGCATAACGAACATCTTGACCTTCTCTCTTATATCCTAAATCAATAAATTCAGTATAATCTAAGCCTTCTCCATAAAAACAGTTAATTATTTTTTTAACAGTGTCTTTATTCTTTTGTTCAAATCCTCCAGCAACATTATAAATTTCATTATAATTGCCAGATTCAATAATTGAAATAACAGCTTCTGCTGTGTCATCTGAATGGAGCCAGTTTCTCACTGGTTCTCCTTCATCATGTAACCTAATTTTCTTTCCTCTTTGTAACATCTTTACAGCTATAGGAATTAATTTTTCGGGATATTGCCCTATGCCATAGTTGTTTGTGGGTCGTAAAATAACATAGCGAATATTATAAGTTCGAGACCACGCTAAAATAAACATATCTGATGCTGCTTTAGAGGCCGAATACGGGTTGCTGGGTTTTAAAATATCAGTTTCTATGTGATCTCCATCAGTAATATCACCATAAACCTCATCAGTGCTAAAATGAAAGAAGATTGGCTGAGAATCTACATTAACTGGTTTCTTTCTTATTAAATCTAATAGATTTTTAACACCAACAACATTTGATTTAATAAAATCGTCGCTTTCAATGATGCTGTTTCCCACATGAGATTCAGCCGCAATGTTAATAACATAATCGCAATCAGGAATACTCTTTATTGTAGCTATATCTTCTTCAACAAAAGAGAAATTTTCATATTGTATAAATTCATCATAAGATTCTTGATTGGCAGCATAGGTAAATTTGTCTATACCATAGACCATCCAGCCCTTTTGAATACATTTCCGAGTCACATAAGAGCCTATAAGTCCCATACAGCCTGTAACAACTACTATTTTCATTTTTTGCTCCTAAAAAACTTATCTACAATACTTTCAATGTAATCTAATTTTTCATCTGTTAAGCCAATATAGGTGCCCAAAAAGGCTGAATTTGTTGTTACTAAGTCAGCGTTGGGAAAATTAGTTTCTAAATCTGGCCAACTCTCTCGTAATTCTTTATATGCTGGGTGATATAATACATTACCAGCAAAATACGATCTCGTTTGAATTTTATGGTCTTCAAGAAATCGAACCAAATCATGTCTAGAAAATGAAGCTTCCCGCTTAACTGTAAACAAAAAAGCAAACCAACATGGATCAGATTTGGGAGTTGCCTTTGGTAAGTAAAAGGAGTCTTCGTACTTAGAAAAAATTTCAAATAATCTATTAAAGTTCTTTCGTCGTGCCTCTTCTAAAGCAGGAAGTTTTTTAATTTGTTCAAGCCCTAAAGCACCTTGTAATTCAAGTGGCTTTAAATTAAATCCAATATTGTCATAGACATACCGATGATCATATAGAACATCAGGTTTTCCACAGAGCCACTTTTTAAATCTATTGCCACACGCAGTTTTAGATGTAACATCGCCGGGTTTAAGTTCATTACAATAACATCCACGGCCCCAATCTCTAAAACTAGCCACAGCCTTTCTAAGAGGATAAATATCCGTTGCTATAAATCCTCCTTCTCCCATTGTCATATGATGCGCAGGATAAAAAGAACATGTAGACATGTGTCCATAAGAACCTAATTTTTTACCATCATAAGTAGAGCCTAAAGCGTCACAAGCATCTTCAAGGAAAATTAAATCATATTCCTCAACCAGAGCCATGAAGCGATCCATATTTGGGGGATTTCCCAAGACATGCGCAAAAATAACAGCTTTTATTTCTTTGTTGGTATCAGCCTTAAGCATCTCTTCCATTTGGTCCAAATTTAAGTTTAAGCTTGGTAAATCGACATCAATAAAAACTGGCTTATAGCCACATTGTAAGATGGGATTTAAAGTAGTGGGGAAACAAACAATTGGAGTTAAAATCTTAGATCCTTCAGGCAAATGATATTTTCCCAAGTTCTTTTTATTTGAAGTCAAGGAAGACATCATTAAAAGATTAGCTGAGCTTCCTGAGTTTGTTAAAACTCCAAGCTTCTTTCCGAGGAGCTTTGGAAATTCTAATTCAAAATTTCGACATTCTTTTCCAAATACGAGCCATTCGCTAAGAAGTGATTTAATTGCGGCTTCGTATTCCAGTTCATCATAGTGAGGTCCCGAATACTGTACCCAATCTTCTCCTGCTATCCATTCGCGAGATTGTCTTTTCTCAGAGATATAATCTTTAACTAATGTCAAGATTTGTTCTAATTTATCACTCATTGGCTCTCCAAGATATTAGTTGTTGAATAATTTCCAATTCTATTAAAAAATAGCAATTGTTCGGCAAATTGTCCGCCGATTACGGTTTTGTTTTTATACTCTATTCCTACTACCATGAAATTAGGATTATGTAAGCTTATGGCGGTCTCAAGTTCAGCTTCACTATTAAAGATGACAACTTTATCTACATATTTTATAGATTCTAAAAAATACTTTCGGTCTTCTTCATTGTTAATTGGACGAGATGGACCTTTTAAAGATTGAACTCTATTATCACTATCAATTCCAATTACCAAAAAATCACCTTTTTGCTTAGCAAACTTAAATAATTCTATGTGTCCTCGATGTAAAACATCAAAACAGCCATTTACCCATACTATTTTCATACAGTTGCGACTCCTTGTTTCTGTACAACTATGGTCGTACATTGCTGAGCAAATTGAATCGCATAAATTATGTTCTGGGTTTGGTGGTATTTTACCACAAGTCCAGCTATAAAAGTATCTCCAGCGCCAGATACATCTTTTACTGGTACTTCTTTAGTCGGATATAAGATCCCACCGTATTCACAACCATTTTTTCCCTTGGTTATGATGAGTTTCTTTTTAAGAGAAGGATTCTTTTCAATATTCTTCAAGTTATTTTGAAATTCTTGATTGTTAATCTTAATAAAGTCTACATCTTTACACCAATCACCTAAATTCTTTTTTGTATCTAAAAAAACAGGACATGAAGCAACTTGAATGATTTTTTGTATGTCTTCTTCTAATAAAAAACCTTTACAATAATCAGAAACCACAATGGCATCATATTCTTTTAAATCATTAAAATCCACAGAAATTCTTTGACATTTGTCATTTTCATCAACACGCATAATCATTTGATTATATCGAGAGTCTACATACCGAACTTTACGGATTTGTTCTAAATTGGTTATTAAATTAACTTCTGCTCCAAGCGCTCTAAGGTTCTCAGCAACATTTGAAGCCATTCCTAAGTTTTGTTTTTGAAACAGAGGAACGATTACAGGAACGGGTGCTTCAGGAGCAAGCCTGTCTACCTCTCCGTAAACAAAAACATCTAAACAACTATCTCCAATGACTAAAAATTTCATAGATTTTACCTTCTTAAAAACCTTCTACCTGATTTAACACGAATACGCCAATACTCTAATAAATCATTCATTGTCTGTTCAAATGGAATATTAGGGGCCCATCCAGTATGATTAGTAAATTTGTTAGTATCAGGAACTTGTAGATCAGCATCTATTGGTCTTAATCTGCTTGGATCAGTAACTACTTTAATATCTGGAATTGTAGACTTAGCTAAAAGATAATCTAACATTTGTTTTATTGAGCAGCTATAAGAGCCTCCGATATTATAATATTCTCCAGCCACAGGGTTTACAGTCACCAACATGTGATATGCTCTAACAGCATCTCGTACATCTGACCAAGTTCTTAAAGAATCCAAATTACCTACATGTAAGACTGGTTCTAATAATCCTGCTTCAATCATAGCTATTTGTTTAGCAAATGTAGATTCAGCGAATACATCGCCTCTTCTGGGGCCAGTGTGAGTAAACATCCTTGTTGTCATAATTGTCATGCCATAAGCTTCAGCATAATAGCGTCCAATCAAATCAGTCCCAACTTTTGAAATTGCGTATGGAGATGCGGGGTGAAATGGAACTTCTTCATGAATAGGTAAAAATTCTTTAGGAACTCTCCCAAATACCTCTGAGGAAGCGCAGACATGTATAATAGGATCAAAATCCGACTTACGCAATGCTTCTAGCAGCTTGGTTGTTCCAATAATGTTTGTTTCTAAAGTCTCCAGAGGAGCAGTAAAGCTCGTTTGAGGATAGCTTTGAGCAGCAAGATGAAAAACATAATCTGGTTTAGATATAGTAGCTGAGTCTATTAGGGAGGCTAAATCATTTAGGTCTCCGTAAATTAATTCAAGTCGATCTTTGGCATTTATCCTTTCTACTAAATGTTCTAAATTATCAAATGAGTCATTCCATCTACAAAAGCCATAGATTTTCCAATCAGTATTCTCTAATAGATAATCCGCGAGATGAGACCCGACCATTCCAGTTATACCAGTAATTAAAACATTAGGCATAATTCTTTATCCACCATTCAATAGAGCTTTTAATTCCGTCTTCTAGGGAGATCTTTGGCTCCCAGCCCAATAATTCTTTTGCCTTTGTACAATCTAAAAATAAACTAGTAGGTAAATGAGGCATTGACAAATCGTGTTCTGTTTTTAAGTCTTTACCAGAGATTTCAATTATCTTATTAACCAAGTCTTTAATAGAAGTATCATATCCACACCCTACATTAAAAAGCTCATAAGCTGATTCTTGTTTCTCAAGCGCCAGTTCAATAAAATCTACTAAGTCATCAACATGAAGAAAATCTCTTGTTTCAGTACCGGGACCCCAAATGCTAAAAGTGTCATTGTTGGTCATGGCTTTAGTGATAGTGGCCCCGAACACATGACTTCTTTCTAAATCATATTTATCATGGGGACCATAAATATTCGAATGACGGATTACAGTATGCTTGGTACGACCTAATGTTGAATAAAAGTCACACATCTTTTCGATATATACTTTTGTATTTCCAACACCAAAATATTTAGACAGCAATCTATCGTTTCCATCACAATCTTCTTCTGTAAGTCCAACTTTACTTGGTTGATACATTACAGTACAACTTGGGAAAATAAAATGCTCAACATTGTTCTCATATGCTTCTCGTAAAAGCAATGAATTCATAACCGCATTATCAGTTACATGAATATAGGGACGATTAACAATATCTTTTGCTCCAGAAGTCGTAGCAGCTAGCTGTATTACGATGTCTATGTCTTTCATAACGCGCTTTACATCTTCGATATTGTTTAAGTTAGCATTTACCCACTCAATATCATCTTGCTGTAAGGCTGGTTTAATATTAAACACAGCACGGATGCTATACTCATCTTTCTTAGAAAATCTGTCTAAGACATTTTTTCCAATGAAGCCAGTAGCACCACAAATTAAAACATTCTTTTTATTTTTCATAATCTTTTATAAACCTCTTAATGTTCGAAAGTGATGAATTTGAACCAATATTTGATAATTCAGATGGTACATCACAGCTTATTTTTGGAGTTGCGTAAATAAAGTTCCCAAACTCCGGATAATAATCAAAATACGCGCTAATTTCTCCCAAGGAGACAGTAGTTTTTGATACTAAATTAAAAATACCCTTAGTACCCCTTTGGATACATTCAGTAAAAAAATTTAGGATGTCTTCGTATAAAATATAGTTAAATGTAGAATCAGCCGAAAGTCCTGTTTTTTGTAAATTGCGTTCGTACATTTTAACAAAGGTATTTTTTCTCATACCTCGTCCTAACATCGCAGGACATCTAGCTATAATAAAATTATTGGATTCAGTTTGAACAACTGATTCAGCAAGTTCTTTCATTAATTTATAAGACGATTCTTCATCGCGATAAATGTCAATTGTTGATAAATAAATAAATTTTTTATGAGGAATCTTTAACAGATCTTGGGTCAGGAAAATATTATCGTTTAAATAAGCGTAATGATCAGTAATATCTCTTTTGCTGTTAAAGGCGCAATGAATAATTGTATCTACGCCGTTGAGTGTTACAGAAGAAATAGTTTTATTTTTATTCTCACGATTAAGACCAATTGAGCCTTTGATTTCTTCGTGTAAGAATTTACCTAAACCGCTGTTGATTCCCGTTATCAAAATGTTATTTTCTAAAAGCATTAAATCTCTTATCAATAATCTCTTTATTTTCCAAGAACCAATCAATAGTATCGTTAATACCATCTTTAATTGTAATAGAAGCCTGAAAGCCTAATGAATTCGCACGAGTCATATCAAATACTCGTCGAGCATCACCGGTTGGCTTATCTGTAAGCCATCTAATATCTTTGCCAAATCGTGTTGAAACAGCTTCAGCGATTTGCCTAATAGAAATACCATCGCCACTACCTAAATTTATTGGATCTACAATCTTATTTTCTACGGCATGTATCATTCCAAGCGCCACATCTTTGGCATGGATAAAATCTCGAACAGCAGAACCGTCGCCCCAAACCTCTAATACTTCATTTTCATGACCTTTGCGAATAAGTGAAGGTACCACCATCGCATTTTCAGGATCAAAGTTGTCATATTTGCCGTATACATTGGCAGGCCGAACAATAGAAATATTTTTGTTTCCGTATTGAATAGCATATGCTTCCGCTTGTAATTCGCCTATTCGTTTAGCCCAACCAGCAAATCGGTCATTAGGTGATGGGAAAGTTTTCCATACATCATCTTCACGCAATATTGAGGCTGGGTGATAAACCCCAACTGAACTAGTGTATAAATACCAGTCAACATTGGCTTTCATTGCTGCTGCCATCATATTGGTATTAAATTGTAACATCGGTACCATAAAATCAGCAGGTTGTTCAGCGCACATCTTTGGAGAACCTTTAATACCTACGGCATTAAAAATATAATCCATTCCATCACAAACATCCATACATTGATCTAAAAATCTAAGATCTACTCTCTTATACTCAACACCTTCAAGGTTTGTTTGTTCACTGATATCAGCTACTGTTACTCTTGCTCCTCTAGCGAGAAGGAGAATAACTAATTCTCTTCCTATCATTCCGTTACCACCGGTAACTAAAACATTCTTGTTATTAAACATTATTTAATCCTTTACATAAATTTATTATTTGATCTTCAGTCAATTCTGGGTGATTGCCCACATACAGTCCATTTTTATGAATATAATCAGAATTCAGTAATAAGCCGCTTATTTTATAATTATAATTTTTAAGATAAGGCTGTCGAGCTTGATTTCCACCACCGGCAGTTCCAATCCGATATTCTACTCTTTGCTCTTCCAATAAAGAACAAATATTTTCCATGGTAGCACTAGAGCCAGTAGCAAGTATTAAAGGCAAAGCAAAATTGCTATTTCCTTCAACCAAAAAATCAACAAAATATTTAGATGAATCTAGGTGTTTCAGCCAAATATCAAGGTTTTTTTGTCTTGCTTCGATGTTAAAGTCTATTCTTTTCATTTGTTCGATGCCCAATACAGCATTTAACTCTGTGCTACGCATGTTATAACCAGCGACGGCAAATGTAAACAAAGGATTTAAATCTGGGCTACTAAATCTTTCTTGAACTTCCTTGGACGCTTCACGAGTCATACCATGCGATCTAAACATACGCGCTAGTTGGTAAATTTCTTCATTATTAGTAGAAATTATGCCACCTTCAATGGTAGTGATGTGATGGCCAAAGTAAAAAGAAAAGCACGACATGTCTGCCAATGAGCCTACTTTTTGACCCTTATAAGTAGCACCATGAGCTTCACAACAATCTTCAATAAGCAATAGATCGTGCTCTTTCGCTAGCTCAATTAATTGATTATTAATACCGTTAAAACCCAAAGCATGAACTAAAACAATTCCTTTGGTCTTTTCATTAATCGATTTCTTAATACATTCAATGTCCATTGCTAAAGATTGTAAATTAACATCAACAAAAACTGGAGTAAAGCCATTATTTATGACAGCAGAAATATCAGAAACCCATCCAATGGTGGGTACAATGATTTCTCCACCACGGCCTTTTAATTCTCTAATAATAGAGGTTGTAATATAATTAGCAGAAGCGCCCGAACCTACCATAACTGAGTATTTTGTTCCAAGCCATTGTGACCAAAGTTCTTCAAACTCTCTAACTTTAGGACCATTAGTAAATCTATTAGAATTTAAAATAAAATCAGATAAAACTTTTTTATCACCTTGGGTGATATTATCGTTGATCAAAGGCCATGAAAATTTATTTTGTTCCATAAAATTCTCCATGTTCTACTATTAATGTAGCTTTAGAATCTTCTCTTTCATATGCTTCCTTAAAAGCAGGGAAAATTTGATCAGGTTCTATAAGTTCAACAACATGAACATCAGTCAACATTTTTCGTAAAGCTTCAGTATGATTTTGAGTGTGTTGTGGTCCCGCATCAATTGGATTCTTAGCACCCACAGCAACTCTAATAATAACTCGTGGCTTCATATCACCTTTAGACATATCATTCATTTTATCTAAATGATTTACCAATTGGTTCATAGCCAGTATAAAGAAGTCAAATCGAGGGTACATAGTGATAGTGACAAAATTCTCCAATGCCATTCCAGTAGAAATGCCCAACTGTGTTTCTTCAAAAACAGGAAGTTCAATTCTTTTATCCTGTGGTACATGTGTTAATGTGCTAGAAATAGAATGGCCACTTACTTTACAAGCTTGACCTAAAAAGACAGTATCTTCTTTTTCTCCGAGCCAATTCATAGCTCTTATTAATTCATCTTTATATTTCATCATAAATCCTTAGAAATTTACCCATTGGCCAGTACCATGATGGGGATATCCCATTTCATAGTAATAATAAATTGCTTCTTCTGGTGGTTTTTGTCTTATTCCCCACGCCATGTCAGTAGGAGTATGAACGCTCATATTATTATCTTCAATTACCCATTGTAATGGTAAATCAAAATTATTAACATATTTTCGTGCCTCATGAAAGACACCTGTTTCCATTGTCATATCTCCAACAAAGCACCAAACCTTTCGTGTGCTTAGCTTCCTCTGTACAGCAAGTGCTGCGCCTACAGCTAAGGGAATTATACCACCAACTATAGAAGAAGCATAAAAATTAGGCTCCACATTGTTAGTGCCCATACTTCGTCCCTCTACAATATATTGAAAGAGCTTGTCTGGGCTTACTCCGTGTAAAAGCGCATGATAATGATTTCTCCATGGAACAAAAACCCAATCATTGGGGCTGATGTATTGAAAGATCTCAATCAATTGACTTTCATTATTTTTTGAAAGATGAACTGGTCCGCGAATCTTTCCAGCTTCATAAGTAACCTTAATTTTTGTTTCAAAATCAATAAGCTCTTGTGCTGTAACATCGACGCTACGAACTTTTTTTAAGTGAGGGGGAATTATTAATGACATTATCTATCTCTCGGTTGTAACATTGGATTGGAAATCGGCCACTGAATGTTTATATAAGGATCATTCCACTTTATAGTAAACTGATCTTCTACATCTGGGTATTTACCTTCATAAAACCATTTGTAGTGAAATACCGAATCTTTACTAAGAACCAGAAATCCATTTCCTATTCCGGGTGACAATAAAACTTGCTTCCTGTTTTTATCCGATAAAATTTCCCAATCCCATTGTAAATAAGTGGGAGAATTCTTTCGATTATCAACTGTAACAAAATAAAGCTCGCCGTATAAACATGTTATTAATTTATGTGATTTAAAATCTCCATGAATCCCTCTTAGAACATTTTGTCTAGAAGTAGACACTTTATCATGGTTAAATGGCATATCAAACTCACTTACACCGTCTTTCCACAATGTCCATAAGTCACCTCTGAAGTCTGTATAGACATCAGGGTCGTAATAAGTTATTCCGTTTTTGATGTTTCGTGATCCCAACTAATTTCCCAATCTTCAAAATCTGCTGCTAAACAGTCTATTTTATAATCTTTTCTGCCACCATCTAATTCTTGGATCTTATTTTTGGCAGTATTTCGTATTCCATTCAGGCCGTGAGTTAATTCTAAATTGTTTCCATCTTTAATTCCTTTACGATAATTTGACTCATTATGCCAGATATGTAAATTCATTTGAGATAGGACAACAATCGCACGAATTGTTTCACTATTTAATATAACATCTTTTTCATTGATTGTCAAGTCAATATCGTGTAATATATCAGAAATTTCTTGAGCGTACTCTTTTTTGTGCTCTGTTATAAACACTTCTTTAAGTTGCGCAATTGATAGTCTATCAATCAATTCCGATAATGTGGGCAAATATTTTCTATTGTTGGACATCTAAAACCTCTCTTATTAAATTTTTTGCGAATGTATCATCCATGGATACATATTGTTTTGCTAATTCAAAATTTTCCTTAACATATTCTATCTTTTCTTGATATAAATCTACTGAAAGATTATCAAGTATTTCAACTAGCTCTGGACCTGAGTTAAATTTAAGAATACCTTTCTCATTAAAATACTCTCCGATGTTATCACATCCCCAGAAAATTGGAATTGTACCATATCGGAATACATCCACCAAAGTTTCGGTAAAATAATTATCAAATTTAGCGTTCATTACTGTAATGCTGAAATTATAATCTTTTAATGGTTCAGATTTTCCTTCTTTGATAGCAGCAGCAGAAAGTCCATTATTATTTTTACCAAATGGTTTATAGCCAGTGCCCCATAAATCAATAGGGTATTTATCTCCTAATGTTTTAGCGATAGTATGCCTAAGACGGTGGCCTCTTGTCCATGTTTTATTGCTCGCTATAAGAGATAGTAGCTTAGTTTTTTCAGATATACCAGCATCTTCTGCTGAAACTCTAGAAGTTCCAATTAAACTTTTAATATATTTGGGACCTCGTTTTAAAAGCTCACCATCAAATGTAAAAATATAATCAAATTTGTCTTCTACTCTTAAAATGTGATTATAAGAAAAAGGGTGAATTTCTCGACACTCTAAAATCCAAGCAATTTTATACTTAGATTTAACCTTGTCAACCCATGGAGAAAGCAGGTCTTTATCAGTAAAGACAGTTACTCCGTCAAACTCTGGAAGTCCCATTCCTGTTCCTTCCCTTAGCCATTCAACCAGAGTTGGCTCGAATTCACTAGAAAAGTTTTGTGTTTCCCAAAAATTTAAATAATTTTCAGGAGTTAGGCTATCAAATAAATTAATTTTTATTTTACTCATCGTTAAAGAACCTCTCTGAATTAATAGCTTTATCACAAATAAAGATATCATATGCGGGTTTCCACATTTTTAATTCATGATGTTTTACGCCCCATTCTTTTAATTGTTTTGTTGTAGTGTCAGTCCAATCGATGCCAGTTGTGCCGCCTCTTGCTGTCCAGTATACTACAGTATGACCTGAGTCATAAAGTTCATTTATTTTACCAATTCTTTCTTTGTTAGGGAGAGCATCTGGATAATTCCTTTCACCCTCATAATAACAAATAGTCTCATCAATATCAACATAATAAACCATTAATCCCCCTTCACAATTCTATAACTATCTTCATCAAAATGTTGAGTTGAAAACTCAAATAATTCACTATCTTCAAGCGCTATCATTTGATGTCTTAATCCTACATAAACATGAAAGTTATCACCAGCATTTAATAGAAGTTCTGTAGCATTCTCTAAATCATCATCTTCAGAAAATTTTATAAGCATCTTTCCAGATTGTAAATAAAATACTTCATCTTTAATTTTGTGATAATGAAAAGAACATCTTTTACCTTCTTCAAAGAATAAGAGCTTTCCACAATATTGTTCTTTATTTACAATCCATCGTTCCCAGCCCCAGCCTTTATCAACATGTATCATTCCTGTTCTCCTTTTATCCCATAAGATAACAACATCTTTTCTTTTGAAAATCTTATTAATTTTCTATCTTTAGTATTTCTCTCGTCTCGATCTTTCCATTTCCACGAATTGGGGAGAAGTGCTATTAGCCTAGAAACAAATTCCAACCATGGATATTTCCATAAGAAAGGCAGTTGATAAAAGAATTCACAGTCAGCTTCATCAAAATCATGAATTTTTAAGGCATCGCGGAGACCTTTGCGCGTAAAAGGCTTTACATGAGTATAATCATCCCAAAAGTTATATTGTTGGCTTCCCCAATCTGGTGTTAAGCCAATAAACATTCCGCCGGGCTTTAAAACACGACGAGATTCTTTTAAAAATTGATCTGTATTCATTACATGTTCAAGAACTGATTTATTATAAATAAAGTCAAATGTATTATCTGGGAATGGTAGAGCTTCGTTTTCGATGTTACATGTCTTGAATGTAATGCCATCGATGTTTTCATCTCTAATATCTACCCCATAGAGGTCTAAATCTTCATGCTCGGCGAACATCTTAAGTGCGGCACCGGTACAGCAGCCAATGTCTAAAATTTTGCGTTGTGCGCCATGTTTTAGGTTATCTTTCATAAACCTAGTATACAAATATTGTATTAGTTTTCTAGGATATGTATTGTGTTCATCATTTGGATAAATTATGTCTTTGTAATTACTCATTATAAGCCTCGTATTTTCCAGCCGCCATCTACAAATAGAGAGTGGCCGGTTATGTATGATGATAAATCGGATGCTAAAAATAATAAAGGCCCGACTAAATCATTGGGTTTACCCCATCTTCCAAGAGCAGTTCTATTTGCTCTCTGTTCTCGTTTAGCTAGATCAGTCCAGCTTTCTCCTGTCATCTTTGTTTTGATATATCCGGGAGCAATTGCATTCACTCGAATATTTATTTTACCTAAGTCTAGAGCTAATGATCGAGTTAATCCAGCCAAAGCACTTTTAGTTGCTACATACGCGGGATTATCAGGAAAAGCTAAATCAGCATTTAAACTAGTGATGTTAATAATGCTAGCACCATTAGATTCTTTTAATAAGGGTAACATACCCTGAGTTAAATAAAAAGGAACATCAATATTTATGTCAAAGGTTCTTCTCCAATTGCTCTTAGAGTAAGTTGAGAGTTTATCTGGAAATGTAACACCAGCATTATTAACTAAGATATCTATTCTGCCTTCTGTTTCTTCGAGATATGTAAAAATCTTATTTATATCTTCATCTTTCGTTAAGTCAAAACGCAGAAGATTAAATTTATAACTAGATTCTGGGAAATTGATGTCAATTCCATAGACAGTGGCACCAGCGTTGAACAATCCACGCGCTAATTCCAAACCAATACCTCTTCCGGCACCAGTTACCACGGCAATCTTTCCACTAAGGTCAATCATCGTATAACCATCCGGTTTATGCGGAATTCTTCAGAGATACCCTCTGAATCAAAAGACGCTATAAAGTGTACATATTCAGCCACTTCCATAGGAGTTATAAAAGTGCTAAAATCTTGCCTTGTATCAGTCATTCCCATAGCAGTTTGTGATGACCCCGGAGATATACAATAAACACGGACATTGTGTTCAGAATATTCTTTAGTTAATGAACGGCTTAGACCAAGCAAAGCATGTTTGGAAGCACAGTATAAACCTGTGTCTCCCGATCCATTATATGAAGAAGAAGAGCCAATATTAATAATACGACCCCACTTACTCTGACACATTTTTTGTCCTAGTCGCTGACTAAGAATGAATGGTATTTTAACATTTACATTAAAACATCTCTCATAATCTTCAAGTGTGCTATCTTGAATGTTTTTAATCGGAAAGACACCAGCGCTATTGACCAATAAATCAATATCACATTTGTCTAAAAAACCAAGCATCTTATCAACATCTTCTTCAACATCAAAGTCACACTTGATACCTTGGACCATAACATCAAATTTGAGCAATAAATCTCGGGTGTAGTTAAACTTTTCTTCTGTTCGGTAGTTAAAAATAATATTACAGCCATCAGAAGCCATTTTGATAGCAATTGATTGACCAATGCCACCAGTAGCCCCTGTAATAAAAGCAGTTCTTCCTTTAAAAATACTCACCTTAATTCCTCTACTAATTCTAATAATACGCCATCCGGACCTTTAGCAAATGTCAACTTGACATTGCCATCCGGTGAAAATTGTGGTTCACAATTAACACTATAACCCATATTTACAATTTTTTCTATCAAGGCATCTAAGTCTGGAACTGTTAGAGCAAAATGACTACAACCAATACGACAAATAGGGTCATTATTGGCTGTTTCGGGGTGAGAATGATATTTCAATAGTTCTAGCATTGCGCCTGATTTATCTTTTAGTTTAATTGTCTTTACATTTACTCCAGACAAGTCAGAGAAATTATCAATATGTTGGCCGCTTTCATCCATTATTCTCACAACTTCAAAACCCAAAGCATCCTTATAGAATGCTAGGGATTTATCAATGTCAGTAATGGTAATTCCAATATGACGAAAAATCATAGGGTGTCTACCGTCCTTAATTTTTTAGAAATTTCAATCTCTTTAGGAGTTACTACTTTAACTGAACTTCCCAAGGATTCTTCAACCGCTCGAATATACTTAACCAATTTATTCAAACCAACAAGTTCTATTGACGCAGATTGATCTGATCCGTACATTGAGCGATCAAGAGTAATATGTCTTTCAACAGAGGTTGCGCCTAAAGCAACAGCAGTACAACTTACAATGAGTCCTGTTTCATGGCCACTATAGCCCACACTACAATCAAAAGTATCACGCAAAGTAGCAATCGTATTAAGATTAGCATCATCAACATTCATTGGATATGTACTATTACAATGCATCAACTCAAAAGGACATCCAGCAGCTTTAAAAATTTCTACTACTTTACCAATTTGATCCATCGAACTCATACCAGTTGAAACAAATGTATAACGGCCTTCATTTGCTATGGTTTCAATCAATTCTCGATTAGTCAGCATTGCTGAAGCGACCTTATTATAACTCAAATCATATTGTCTCAAAAACATTTGACTCGGCACATCCCATGCGGAGGCTGTCCAATGAATTCCTTTTGATTTACAGTATCTATCTATTTCAGCATATTCTTCTTTAGAAAATTCTAGACCTTCTTTTTGTTGACGGTTTGTGGTTCCCCAAGGGCTTTCACGGGGCCGGTCTAAGTCAGCTTTCGTATAAACCAATTCAAGAGTTCTTTTCTGAAACTTAACCATGTCACAGCCAGCTTCTACGGCTCCATCAATCAGTTGTTTTGTTATATCCATGCTGCCGTTATGGTTAATACCAACTTCGGCTATAATAAATGTTTTATTCATTTTGTCTCCAAGTGTTTTGTAATTAAATCATTATTTGTATTGATTTGTAACTTAAAAATTTCCAAATCAAATTTGCTATCTATGTCGATGAGCTTATCTACAATAAACCCATAAATCTCGCTTCCAAAGGCGTCTCCGGCTTCTACTGTTTTTCTTTTTACAATGTCAATATGACCATTCCCCTCAAAACAATCAGGAAATGCTTGTCTAGGTAGGTTAGAATAATTTTTTATGCCATTAAAATCTGTAAAAAAACCATGGCAAATATTATTTTTAATGCCAAACATTTTATACGGCGATTGATTAATTTTATTCAAACTTCTTAAACTAGAAATGTCTTTCTTATTATGTAAATAAATTTCAATTGCTTGTTCCATAATTTTAGGATCTCGCAGAGGGGTGGTGGGTCGTATAAGAGCTACATCATCAACCGCTATTTGTTCAAAAAAATGCTTAAGAAATTCTACATCTCTCGAAGTACTAGTAGCAAATTCGGCTGGTCTTAAAAAAGGCACTTCAGCGCCATATTTCATCGCAATTGAAGCAATTTGTTCATCATCAGTAGAAACTATTATTCTATCAATATTAGAGCACATTTTACATGCTACTATAGAATAAGCAATCAGAGGATGGCCATTAACCAAAGAAATGTTTTTTTTCGGCACTCCCACACTTCCACCTCTTGCTGGGATGATGGCACATAATTTTCTCATGGCAAGTCTCCCATTTTTAAGGTATCAAACCATGAAAATTTATTTAAATTTATAATCTCAATTCCTAGCAAAGCAGCACTTTCTCTTAAAATAGTCAAATCATTAATAATTGTATTTCTATGTATTTTTTTCCAGTGACCGATGGCGCCCGGATTTAACCGGTGTTTAAAATTAGTTGCGGCGGGGTTGGCATAACCTTTCTGATAATCCATATCAAAACCAGCTATATAAATCGGATTACATCCCATAAGGACGGCTGAGATTAAAGCAAAGGTGCCGACGCTAGTTCCGGTTCCAATGTGTTGGTTATAGCCAGAATGACGCTGTAATTCTTCTTGAAGTGTAAGGCGATCTGTAATACGATGACAACACTTATTATCTCGTGCCCAACCTCCAGCGAAAGCTGCCCATGATGGATCACAGTTTGTACCTTTAGCGCTTAATGGTTGCCACATTTCAGCATTATTACCGTATTCTTTAAAATCTAAATTTTTATGAGTTTCCCAATGCTTTTTAAAACTAAACAAAATTTCTTTACAGTTTCTTCCCTTAAAATGCTTTGTATCATAGGGCAGATAATCACACTTCAAATGTTGTTCTATAAATTCAGAAGTTGTTAAATCAGCAGTGTCATTAAATAAAAGAGGAACATTATATTTATTAAAGATGTCTTTAGGCCAGCCTTTATTATAGGTATCCCAAAACCAGTTTGGTGCTATACTATTATAAATTGTAAACTCAGTATTGGATACTACCCAATAATCCGGCTTAGAATTAAAATAATCATACCACTGATTAACTGAAATTCTCAGATAATCTTTATCAACTTGAAGTTCTTGTATTTTTTGAAGATAAGGAGTAAGACTAGGGCCATGTAGAGAGATAATACATGGCTGATCTTTGTGTTTATTTATAATGTCTTTATTTTCTAATTTCATAATTTATTTATTACTTCTTCAAGACCTTTATTAAATCCCAGCAAGGGAATATTCAACGATTGTAAAATCTCATTATTTCCAGTATAATGATTAATACTTGTTTTTTTATTTAATATAACATCTAAAGGAGAACTTGTCAAGCTCTTTATTAAAAAAACTATATCTTTTATTGTTTGCTTATGGGTATAACATAAATTTAAATCCTTAAATCTCACCGTATGATGGTTATTAATAAAGAATTCTATTATTCTACACACATCTTCAGAATAAATATAATCTATATAAAAATTTCCATGGATTTCAGCATTGGTTTTGTTTTTAAACTTAGTTATAGTATTCTTGATTAATCGCTGAGAAGATTCATGGATACCAAAACACCCAAAAAGGCGCAAGTTAATAATATTTGAATTAAAATCAAGTATTTTTTTAGTAATAAGGTTCTTAGATAATCCATAATAATCATTAGGAAGTCTTGTATAAATTAAGTCTTCTAAGGCATTATAGATAGGCTGCTTCCTATCAAACTCGGCACCTGAGCCAAAATTTATCATAATCTTAAATTTATCCGAATGTCTTGAAAGATTATCAAACATTCTAATATTATTATATAAATCTTCGATTGTATCTAGGCGGCCTCTTTTACCACCACATACTGCTGTATGGATGACAATATCAATATGATAATCTTTAAAAAATTGATCAACAGCGAAAGGGTCAGTAACATCTAAACTTTTTCTATTTGTTAATATTAAATTATAAAAGGGAATCTTACTAAAAAAATCCTTTATTTCTCTGGCTAAAAATCCATTAGATCCTGTAACCAGAACATTCAAAATTGATGGCCTTCAACGAGAATAGTAGAAATACCATCAGTTCTATTGTAAGCATGTAAATAAGCATCAACTATTTGATCTTTATCTGTTAGCTTAATAATTTCAACGGTTTTAAGCATTTGTTTATAAGCATCGGAAAAATCGCCTAAATGTTGCTCCTGTGGATTTACAGGTTTCTCAACGCCTACTGCTACCCTTATTATAACTTTTGGTTTATATTGGCCCTCAGTCATTAAAGAAATTTTATCTAAATGGTTTACCAATTGATCGCTCGCAACTAAAAGAAAATTCCATCTCGGGAAAACAGAAATAGGGACGAAGCCCTGTATTGCCATTCCAGTGCTTATGCCTAATTGTAGATTTTCAGCCACAGGCATTTCAATCTTTTTAGATAGTGGAATTTTTTCAAAAGTTTGAGCCATTGCTATTCCACCATAGATTATACTTTGGCCTAAAAAAATAGTATCGTCTTTCTCAGACAATAATAACATTGCTCTCTCTAATTCATCACGATATGTAGTCATTTTAAAATAAAACCTTTTGTCCAATTCCAGCATGTGGGAAAAAATTAGTATAAGAATAATAGATACATTTAGGTGACTTGTGGGCCAGTGATTCTATTTCGGTTCCCCAACATTCTCTCGTAGGTGTTGTTACACTTAAACCATTATCAGCTATGACAAAAGTAATTGGTAAATCATGAACTGTAGCATAACGGATACTCTCTTGTATCGGGCCTGTATAAAAAGACATGTCTCCTACAAAACACCATACATGTTTATCTTCTTTCTTGGCTTTAATTCCCATAGCAATGCCTACTGAAATAGGTCCATTTCCCCCAACAATAGCCGAGGACATAATATTATATTCTTTAAAAGATAAGCAAATTGACTTATTGCGTAAAATAGCGGCTTCTAATTCTTCTTCTGGAACACCTTTTAATAAACACTCAATATGGCTTGCCCATGTACAAATACAATAATCTTGAGGTCTAATATTTCTAAAAATATTAATTAATTGAGTCTCGTTACCTCCACGCAAATGTACAGGAGAGGCGATTTTAGCATCCTTGAATAAATCAAAAACCTTAAGCTCAAATGCTCTAAGTTCATCAGGAGTTTTTAGAGGTTCCATTTATTTCTCCAGAAATCTTGAATAATTTTATCATAGTTATTAGTTTCTTTGTGCATTCCCCAAGTAGCTTGCCCATCGTGCCATCGATAATAATAACCGAGCCATTTGGGACAAGGATAAATAAATTCTCCCTTGTCAGCTAATCTAAAGTATACATCATAATCAACCGCGCCGAGATATTCTTCCGAGTTCCATTCAATTGTTCCATTATCATATAATTCTTTTTTAAATATCATAGTAGGAGTAGTAACAGGGCATCGCTTAAATAATAAATCTTTAAACTCGCTTAAACTCTTATACTTATATTTAATCTCGCCAACAAGTTTACCAGTATCTGCTTGAATACCTCTAACGGGAGTCTGTAAAAATCTAATTTTATCTCCACCAGCGTTTAGAAGTGAAACCACTTTTTCAATGTAATCGAGTTCAGCATAATCATCAGCACCAAAAATAGTAAAATAGTCACCTGTTGCTATTCGTAGAGCTTCTTCGACTGGTTCTTGATAAGAATATTTATAAATGTTTGGAGCGGTGCTAATAATTAATTCGCCTCTCTCCTTTTGAATATTGCGAGCTACTTCCAGACTTCCATCTGTGCTTTCATTGTCTACAAAAATTATTTCTTTGTTCTCGTAAGTTTGATCAAGAGCAGAATTAATACATTGAGTAAGCCATTGTCCTGCATTATAACAAGGGATTATAATTGTCATTTTAATCGTCATCAAATTGCTCCAATACAGTATCAGCTATTCTATTTCTCATTTTTCTAACTTCTTCAATTAATTCAATGCCTTTAAGCTTATACCAAGGTTCTTTTGTCGCACCAACTAAATCATTTGTTATAACTGACATACCGCACATTCGTGCCTCAATTATTACTCGTGATAATGTTTCCGGTGTCTTGGGGAAAAAAACAAATTTTTTATTATTAGATAAAGCATTTAAAAACTCCTTGTAATCAGGAGAAGATACTAATTCATAGTCCATACTTTTATACTCACAAAAGCGAGTGGCTTGTCTAGTATTTTTATGTAAAATATTAGAATTCATAATTGAGCATTTTGGCTGTTTTTCTTTTTTAGATAAAAATTCTAAGTAATCCAATACTAACGATGACCAGATATTTCCTGAAAGATTTACAATGTGATCTAGATTTAAATTCTTCTTCATAATATCAGCATGAAACTGACTTTGACACAAAATTGCTTTGGCATTTTCATAAAAGTCATAATTAATAATGGATTCCCTAGGGGCATGAAAATTCTCAAAATCTGCTGGATTTCGAGTTGGCAAATATTGATGATCATGTTCATAAATTACATATTCTAAATCTATTAATACATCTCGCGCATCCATACTCAACTGGGTATAATTTGCTACAATAAATTTAGATTGATGATTATTTTCAAGATATTCGACTGTTACCATATGACTACGGATCTTTTCAAGTGTGAGTCCACGACGAAGAAAAATTGTCATTAATTCTTCATTATTTAATTCACCGCCGCCTAATACTTGTTCTACAAGAAGTCAGCAATAAAAACTATCTTCATTCATGTTCCTCTAAATTAAAAGAATTTAACCAGAGTTCTAGATTTTCCTCTTCCTCATCATAAAAATGAGAAACAAATCCAGCAAAAAGATTTTCTTCTGAAAATTTATCTTCTATAACTGTCTTAAGTTTCATAGCGGTCTCTTTAGCCTTGTGCCATGCTTTAAAAGTTTTTCTCAAGACCATTTTATATGAGCCTTGATCAGCATAAGCCCAATTTGAACGAGCATCAATAACACCATCCCACACAGCTTCAGGAGCTACTGGTTTTAATTCAAAATCTACATTTTGAAAAAGATTTTCACCATTGTGAGATAAAAAGCCCATCTGTCCAGACCATCCAACGGATATCACTGGTAGACCTTCTCTTGCTGCTTCGAACAATGGAAGACCAAAGCCTTCACCATGAGCAAGATTAATAATTGCTTTTATTTTTTCATTCTGATATAAAGAAGTCATTTGACTAGCTTTAAGATCACCATGTAATAAATAAATTTTACATTTACGATCTGGGTAATGACTTACAATGTTACGAATCATTTTGTGTGTAGCATCAAAATCAAGATGAGAATTACACTTAATACTGGTTTTAAGAATTAGTCCTACATCTTGATCGATAAATTCTTCAATCCACCACTTAATAGTATTCATTAAATTTTTTCGAGGACTTGCTTGAGAAACTAGCAAGAAATTAAAATCTGTTGTTAGTTTTAAAGCATCAATTGGTTCTGCTTCAACTCTTGGAGTACATTCCCATACAACCTCTACTGGTTTTTCCAGTTTATAAGGAAAAACTTCCCCAGTATCGTTGTTTCTTGCCTCTGCGACAGTTCCGATGTATGTTTGCTTAGCATGGTCTGATACAACCAAAATTTTGTCCATGTCGTTACCTTTTTGGAGCCAAACAGGTGCTACTTTATCGGTCTCAATACCTGCTGTATAACCAATGTTAACAGGACAGATTTTTTGAAATTCATTTGGGATTGTAATTTGTAAACTAATATCAGGCTGAAGAGTTTTTGCTTGAGCCTCAAGAGCCGTAACTTTGATTCTTTCATCAACCCATTCTCTAAACTCATCACTAGCCCAAATCCATCCTGTTTTACCCCAGTTGGTAGGCTGGATGTAAATATCAAAAATGTCTTCTCTAGATCTCAAAGCTCTAAGAGCAAATCTAGATTGTTCACCATAGCCCGACTGTGATAGCACAGGGGCTTTTACAAAAATTTTCTTTTTCACGCTACCTCCAAGAAATGAACACCATTATAGTTAGCTCTAGTTTCCCATGAACCATATTCTTCATATACTTTCAACATGACATTAACCCACTGTTCATTAAATGTTTTAAAATTATAATTTTTAAGTACATGTTCTCGGCCAGATGCCCCAAGCTTAACTCGCTCTTCTGGACCCATAGCTAGCATCTTCTCAAGGGCAGATACAACCTGCCCCTCGCTTAAACGATCCTCATAAATATAAGGGACATCTTGCGACCCGATCACCGCCTTTGACTCTGGGAACAAAGGTATCCCGAATAGATCACTGCCCGATCTAACCTGTTCTTGAAGACCCCCTGTCATATTCGCTATGATGGGGGTACCGCACGACAATGATTCTAAGGTCGCAAGACCAAAACCCTCCGCGTCTGATATGTTGATCGTGCAATCAGCAATATTATATAACGCAGCGAGTTGATGTGGTTTTACCTTATCCCTAGAAAAAATAACAGACCTATTATGGTCTAAACCCAAGTGTTCTGTTATGTGGAGTAAATCTTGTCCATGACCATCAGTTGGATCAGTATGCATGATAAGCATTGCTTTATCGTGTCCAACCTTATCTAAAAATGCTTTAAACCAAAACAATAAAGTTCCTGATTGTTTACGGCGAGCATTTCTATTATTCCATAGAAAAATAGTTTTTGTTAAATCATCTTTATGAAGAGCTTGTTGTTTAACTTTTAGAATTTCTTCATCTGTAAAGGGACGGAAGATATCAGAGTTTACAGCATGAGGAACATATTCTAAATCTGCCGATGGACAGACTTCAGCCACAACTTCAGCAGTTAATTTTGAAATAGCACAAATTTTATCATTTCCTAGATAGTATTTGCGATTATAATGAGGCGCAGGATAATTATCCCACACATGATAATAAACCATTGGAATTAATGGCCTAATTTCGTTTTCTATGTCCCATAACCATCCATAAAAACGAGGATCTGTCATAAAATAAAGAATGTCTGGTTTTTCAGTCCTTAAAATCGAACGAATCATTTCTTGAGTTCCATAACCATCAATTGGAATAATTTTCCAATCTTCTCCAAACTCTGGGACAAACATTTGATCATAATTTTCATGTCTTAAGGCGCCACCTAGTGAAAGAATTTCAAATTTCCCACTATTAAGAAGAGCCTCGCAGACATATTTGGTCTGTGTTCCAACCCCTGATGGTGAAAGGGGATGGTCTGATAAAGTCAGAACTTTAATTTTTTTAGACATAATTATCCTTTATTTTTTAATAATGTTATTATTATAACATGTTAGGACAAGTTTGTCAAGTTTTTTCTATAACTTTTTTTTATTTTTCTTCAATTATTTCTTCAATAGTAACCAAAGTATCCAAGTATTCTTTGTGCTTAACTACACATGCCTGAGCAAGATCGGTAAATTTGAAAGCATCAATATCTGCTGTTGCTTTTATGGTACAAGATGCCCCCGGCATATAAACAGCTAACCCCTGATTCAATTCATTATTGATTCGTACTGCTTCTAGCCCTTTATGAATATAGATGGTACTATAGATCTCTGAGATCCCTACAAGTAAAATTGCAGTTACAATGATTATTTCTGTTGATTTGCTTCTTATTTTATTTATTAAACTCATGAACAATTCTCCGTTTTATTAAATTTGCAATACCGACAGGACATGCGGTTTTTGATTTTGATTCCTCGGTGAATAGCTGTTACAGCTTTGAAGAGGAAATTAGTTGCGTTCTCTGTTTTACGAGGACCAGAGGTCACACGAAAGATTTCAACATTGTCTTTCTTTGCGGTTCTCTTGAGAAGTCCAAAATGTGTCTCAACCATAGAAGGGTCAATATTGTTTTTTTCACACCAGAACTTCTTATAAAGAGTTAGCTGGTATGTAGTCATGCGGTCAGACTTTCTTTTCATGTCCCAGCCCCATGAGCAGGTCTTCCAATCAAGAATGTGATATTTACCATCTGGTGTCTTAACAACGAGGTCAATGAAGCCTTTGAAATCGCAATTGTCTGCTGTAAACTCTGTAATCTTCTCAAACAATTTCTCTTCCACAGCATGGACCTCATACTCACCAAAGTATTTGTCTAAGGCACCCAAAACTTGTACATAGATGGGTTCTGCTTGGTCTCTCATTTCAACCAAAAGATTTTCTCTGAGTTCTACATCGGATGGAAGAGATGCTAATTCTCTGTCGAAGATCAAATGAAAATGTTCTCCGTAATCTATTGGTTCTAGTACTCCGGTTACACCAAACTCACATACAGAATGAAGAGCAGTTCCGAAGCATGTGTATTCATTACCTTTAAAGCCAGCGATACCATCGATATACTGAAGTTTATGCTTGTAAGGACACTCGTTCCAAATTTTGATTTCTGAATATGATACATGTTTCATTCTACCTCCTTAAATAATTCTTCTAACACATTGTAAAGAGCAGGAGCGGTCTTAGCAAGATATCTCCTATTTCCAAAAACATACTCTTCAAAACCTCTAGCATAGTATTCACTTAATGAGGTTGCAGCATAAGCTGAAACGAATAGCCCATTTACCAAATTATTGAGAAGAGAGTATCCAACCTCTTCGTATAGGTAATCATCTATGTATTGGTTAAAACTTGGCTCAGCAATCAAAAGTTTCGGCGGATTAAGCCCTTCTGCCTTAAGCATGCGGAACAATGTTCTTCGTTTGCCCATAAATTCCTGTTCTATGGTATTATCTGAATAAATAAAGTCATTAAATCTTTGCTCAACGCCATGGCCAATTTCATGAACAATATCATTAATCATGTCATGATCATCTTCTTGATTATTTGTTACAAAGATAGCACCATTATCATAATAAGCATTTATTTCACGAGTTTTAAAATCAGGAAAGTCTCCGACATAAATAACATCAATAGAATCCATTAATCTTGTTGGAACACGCGCCATAATGTAATCAAATACAAATTCAAGATTAATATTATCTGATACTCTATCATGAATGTAGATGTTAGTTCCTCGCATAGAATATTTATCTTTCATCCTTCGTCGTGACTTCTTCGCATTTTCAGTGATCCAGTCCATAATGATCTCCTTTCTTACTTATAATATAACATGTTATAATTTTTTGTCAAGGTATTTCTTTCTCGTGCCCATTACATAGTCAAAAATAGGTAGTACAACATTCATATTATCATTCTGATACTTCATATGATGATCATAGTGCCATGGAACCCACTTCTTAGCCCATTCTGGGTCTTTGTGTGAGTAATTGTGAACTACTGCGAATAAAACAGCATAAATGGAAGCTCCGAGATAAAACCAAGGGTTCAAGAAGTAAAGTGGTATATGAGTAACAATTAAAAATAAAGTCCCAGCCCATTCAAGGGGTGAGACTCTAGGATCATAAAAATTATCTTTTATACTCTTGACATGATGGTCTCTCAAATGAAAGGCAAACATGCTGTTCTTCTTTTTTCCCCATCTATGAAATGCTATTTTATGGACCAACCATTCTATCATTGATCCGTACAGCATTCCAACAATTATAGATGTAAACAAAAACACTCTATATTAAATAGGAGCAGTTATAGAATTTTAGAGGCAATTGTAGCTAATTTTGATCTTTCACCTTTTGTGAAAGTAACATGACCCGCAATATCCTCTACTTTGAACTTTTCCACGGCATAAGTAAGGCCGTTTGAGGTTTCGTTGGTATAAATATTATCAATCTGCTCAATGTCACCGGTAAGAACAATTTTTGTGTTCTCACCAACACGGGTAAGGATGGTTTTAACCTCATGAGAGGTAAGGTTCTGTGCTTCATCAATTATAATGTAAGCATTCGCTATAGAGCGACCACGGATGTAAGTTAGGGCCTCGATTTCAAGCTTTCCTTTATCCATATAATAAGCCATAACATTTCCATCTTCTGCGGAAGTGATGTGCTCAATATTATCTGAGATTGGTTTCAACCACGGAAGCATCTTCTCTTCCATAGTTCCGGGAAGGAACCCAATGTCCTTTCCAAGCGGCTGGACAGGGCGAGATACCACAATTTTATTATATTTATTTTTACCGTCTCCGAGTGTCTGCTCTAGTCCTGCTGCGATGGCAAGAAGAGTTTTACCGGAACCGGCGCGACCAATTAAGGATACAAAACTAACTCGGTCATCAAACAAAAGATCAAAAGCAAATGTTTGTTCTTTATTGCGAGGAGCAATATTCCATCTAAGATCACTTTTAAGATCCGGTAGTTTATGGAGCTTTGTAGTATAATTTGTGAAACGAGACAAACAAGTCTTTTTCGGGTTAATTGAGGATATAAGCATCACAAATTGGTTTGGATGAAGATTAGGATATCCTTCTTTATCAAGGAAGATGGGCTTATCCTGATAGAATCTCTCAATTATTTCATCATCCATCACGATTTCTTTGAAACCAGTATAAATCTTATCCTTGGCTTCAACAACTTTTGCGGTTTCATACTCTTCCGCTGGTAGCTCAACTCCTTGAGCAATAACACGAAGATTAATATCCCGAGACACAAGAATAACTTTTCTATTTGGATTCTGTGCTCTCATAGTTAAAGCAGTAGCTAGAATAATGTGATCTGAATTACGAGGATCAAGATCACGGGGAAGTGTCTTGCTCTCTATTTCATCTAAGCCAACGAACTTAAGAAGTCCTTTGCCCTTAGCAATGCGGACACCCTTTTTAAGGTTTCCTTTTAATCGCAGAGCATCAAATGTCTTGATAATTTGACGAGCATGAAAACCAACAGCGTCTTGTCGTTTTTTATGTTTATCAATTTCTTCTAGGACCTTGAGGGGGACGATTATGTCGTTATTACCAAACTTATTAATACAATCTGAATCTGAGAGATATACAGAGGTATCAATTACATACCATTTTTTTGCCATTTAGCACCTTGAGTTAAATTCGTTTAAATACAAATTTTTAGTCTTATCTACACCCTAAATAGTAAAACAGGAGGCAAAAAACCTCCTATCATTTATCTGTCTTTAATAGAATCCAACATGTGTTCAAAAATAAGTTGCATTTCTTCAGCTTGGGCTGACTGCCACCCCATTGTACAAATAGAGGCAACTTCATTTATTTGAACACCCATATTAGCAGCTTCTTGAGCAAGAAAAAATAGATCTCGGGCGATTTCTTTTAATTTTCCACTCTCATCATTTTTTAATCTTTCAAAAAATTCATCCATTATATTTCTTCTCCATTAATAATCATTTTGCCCCACTTAATGTTGTTTACCAACTTAGAAGAAGATTGAACCTTCTCTCCTCCCATATTCCATAACATTTCAATACCAAGTTCTTCACAAACATCCATCTCTGGTGTATTATTATGTCTTCGATCTCCACCATTGGCGAAGGCATCAGGCTTATGTCGTCGTAATGCCTCACATACAGTTCCATCACTATCATCAACACTTGTTACTTGTGCTACACCTTTAAATTGAGACATAATATAAGCTTTCTCATCCCATGGCATAAATGTATAACCCTTCTTTCTAATAAGCCAATCATCTGAATTAACAATAATTAAAACATCACCAATCTTAGCACATTCTTCAATCATTTGAACATGTCCTACATGAACTGGATCAAAACCACCAGATACAGCAATTAATTTTCTTTTTTCAGTCATTTTAACTCCGATATAGATAAAGATAAGGCGACCATTCATTTGGGACATAATTTAATCTATAAAAATCCATAAATGAGGCTCTTGGTTGCTTAGGTTCTTTAATTAGTTTCATTCTTGCTTCTTGAGGGGTTCGAGCGCCTTTATCTTCATTACAACTATGGCAACAACTTACTATATTTTCCCAAGTTTTAGGTCCTCCACGGGACTTTGGAAAAACATGGTCCAAAGTAAGATCATGTCTAGAGGCTGATTTCATTGAACAATACTGGCAAGTGAAATTATCTCTAATATAGACATTTCTTCTTGTACAAGATAAAACAAAATCATGTTTCCTGACATATTTTTTAAGAACAATAACAGCAGGATAAAATAAAGAACCGTGCGCAATGACCTCATAATCTGAGACAACATTGGCACGGCCAGTTCTACACATACTAAATGCTTTAAAAGAAGTGATAATTTCAATTGGTCTCCATGCTGCGTCTAGTTTAAGAGAATATAACTTCGTCATACTGTAACTAGTTTTTATTTATCAGTTTACCTGCTGCCGAGTCCGGCCCTATCTTGGAAATAGCGATTTCTTCAAGAGAGAAATTATCAATAAATGATTTAAGTTCTCCAAATGCTCTCTTATAATCTGGTTCCATAATAACTTCGGTCTTTCCACCATGACCATGAATGGCATGAACTTCACCGATGTTGTCATAAATTGTGACTGAAGGATGATCTGAGAGCCAAGTTACAGCAACTCTTCCATTATCAAAAATAAACCCCTGTGCTACTCGGCCTGTGCCTGAAATTCCTGATTCATCTTCTGCTCTATTTAAATAAAAAACTTTCATTGTATTACCTCGCTGGAACGGCATAGATGGGGTAATTTTCTCCATGAGACCCCCTGATGTTAAATTCAAAAAATTCAATTGCATCCATCACATCCATGTTGTCTTGAGTAATTAGAATGTCGATTATCTTATCTTCATTATAAATTAAACAGTCTAAATCAGACTGATATCCTAATAGGGCTTTATGATAGGTTTCATGGGGTTCTAGTATAAGTGCTTGTGACCATTCAGGTAACATAATTTCAGATCCACTCAAATTCATTGTCGTCTCCTTCATTTATTTCTTCTTTAGTTTCTTTTATTTTATCATCAAAAATTGTTGTTTGTTCGGCTATAAATTCTAATAATGTAGTAATTGCTGAAAAGCCATGCTCACTTCCTGTTGGAGTAATTCGTATTGCTCCTTTCTCAATAAAAATAGTACATATTGGTTCAGTGGTTATAGATTCAACAATAACAGTATCCCCATTAAAATTTCCTATTAAATGATCTGTACTATTATAAAATTTAGAAAGTCTAGAAAGATATTCATGATAATCTTCTTCTTTAATATCTAATTCAATTCCATAAAGTATCATATTTTCAATAGATTTCATTACAATATCTGTAGTACTCATCAATATTCCTTTTATTTATTTGGTTCTAATTTATTTAATATAATATTTATTAGATTTTTAGTATTCTTAGGAGATTTTGTTTCAAAAGATTGTCCCATCGGTTGTAAAAAATCATAAATTTCTTTATCATTTCCATTCTCTCCACATCGATCTCCAATAAACCAATGATTATAGTCGGGAAAGTGATTAAGACAATAAGTTTTATCCCACCCAATTGGGAAGATATCAAATGATGTATCTCCGCCTAATTTAATTTCTAATTTATCTATTCGTTTAAGATTTAAATAATGTCTCAATCTTGATAATTGAGATTCTCGCAATGTTGGAGTAAATGTTTTATCATAATCTACAAAGAATTGTCTATCCTCGGGACGAGCATTCCTCCCAATCGGACACCAATTTATCATGGAACCACGATAATCAATAAAGTGCCCTGTTAGAGGAAATCGCTCGTTAGAGAAGTTGGATTGCTGATGAATCAGAGTAAGCATAACTTGTTGAAAATTAGATCTACCAATTTCATTGATCATATCTGTCTCGGAAACAAGAGTATACTCTCCACCAGAAATTTTGGGAGGATAAAAATGCTTAGTTCCATTACAGGGAAGTAGGTGTAGTTTATTTCTGACTGTTGGATGATTCAACAGCAATCCGAGTTGTTGTTTTAAATAATTATAATCACTTCCAGTTACAATACCAATTTCAGCATGTTGTGAAAGTTTTTCAAGAACTGGAAGTAAAGAGATATCCATTGGACCCCGTGGTGGGGTTAATGTTCCATCCATATCAAATAAAACAATATTTTTCATCTTAAAACCTTAAAAGCGTATGAAATTCCACGAAAAGCTGATCTATCGATCTCAAGTTGAACACCTTCTCCATCATCTTTTACACTAATAATGGCAGAACCACAACGATCTAAAATTTTAGCTACATCTGAAGTAGTACTGTATACTCGGACAATATTATCGTTTTTATCTAATTTAGAATCACAAACATGTGATTCAGCTTCAGGTCCGCCGCCTTTGCCTTTGTATCTAAGTTTAATTTCATTAATTTCTTGTTGAGTCATAAAATCTCCTATGTTATTATTATTAACCTCTAAGATAATATAACATGTTATAGGAGAGTTGTCAAGTGTTCTACAATGGTTTTAATAAATTACTTTTATTTCTGGGTAATTTAATTTCATGGACTTCACCAATAACTGGATTTTCAAAGAATAAAAAAAGATGTGTTTTATCTTGAGCGAAACAATAACAACGCATACCTTCTTTAAAAATACCGTCATCTTTAATAATAATGTAATATCTTCTAACCATCTATAATAACTATGGTTTAGCTTTCTCTATTTCCTTTTCTAATATATTTACAATACTTGTAATATCTTCTAGAATAGATACTATTTTATCTTTTTCCCAATCTAAAGAAGTTAAATGTATATTAATATTCATTAACTCTCTTTGTAATTTTTTCATTTTTACATAATATACATTTTTATTCATTATTAAACTCTTTATATATATAATATAACTGTTAATATATCATTTGTCAAATATTATTTTCTTCTTCTTGTTTACCAGATTTAATTAAATCTCCATCAACAATGTCATATCCTTGAACTAATCCAAGTTTAGAATAATCAAAACCAGAGAGAGCAACAACCTTTTGATCTGGAAAGGCTCCAGTGTAAAAGAAAGTTGCGGCTTGGCCTACAATTTCAGTAAAAAGAGCAGGTACCATTTTACCTTGTTTTCCAACAAAGTTCAGATGTTTATTATAAGCCCTAAGTTCACCTTCCCAAGTAAATCCGGGCACTACAAATTTACCCTTTTTACCAGCACCCAAATGAGCATAATAATCATGAACGGCTCTGAATTTTAAGTTTCTCTCTGGTCCATAAAATCCACCTTGATTAAACAAAGAAGAAATTCTAAGAACTCCTGTTTTTCGAGCATCTGCGAGCATTTCTTCGGCAGAACTATAAGGATCATCGGCAACAAATTCGACTGTAAATTTTCTTCCAATCATTCTTTGAAAGTTTTTATCAATATGGGGAACAAGAGCATTAAATGATTCTAAACCAGCAGGATCTTCATTTGGAGCAGCACGATAGGCTTCATAGACTAATCGTCCGTATTCATCCCAACCTTGGAGTTTCTCTCCGGCTTCAAAGGCTGCTTTTGCTTCACCAGCATTAGACATTTCAGTCATATAGCGAGGAGCTATCAAAGAACCAAAACCTTTCGTTCCAGCCCAAGCCTCATCGAGAGAAGCCTCTGTCATAAACTTTCGCCAATTTTCAATTAATAATTTCACTTTTATTCTTCCTTCGGTTTCTTCTTCTTAATACGACTTAAGCAAGTTTCACTAAGTTGCGTAGTGAGTTGCGCTTTATAAACTTCAATTGCTGGTTGGTCCCATTCAATGTGAGAACAATACAATTCATAATCATCTTGGTCTTGCAAGAATAATTCAAGAGCTTTAATATCTCTCTTAAGATCATCCATCTCTTCGGCTTGTACCGGAGACGAAAACAACATTAAAAATAAACCAGTATTTAACATTATTCCTTCTTCCTCGTGACTAACGACTCTGTGCGGCTTAGGGAGCCCTTCTGTCTAATTAGTATTTTCCGGATAAAAGGACAATCTTACAGATGTGTTCGAGTCTCTCGATATGTTCGAAAGCAGTCCATGGATCAGGTCCAATAGCACACACTCCATGGCCGGTTTGTCCTACAATATCAAAGAAATAAGCCCCCTCCCCATCAACAAGCAAACGAAGGGCAGTTTCATCTGCGAGTTCTTGTGTTAGGGGAGGATGGGCAGAAACATTCTTTCCGACACGAGTGTATCGGTATAATTCTGGAAAAGGAGTGACAATTTTATTAAGGCAATAACCAGCATGCATAGCAGCAACACAATAAGTGGGGTGAAGATGAACAACGGCACGAGTTGCGGAAGCATTCCTCTGAATATTCCAATGCATTTGAAGCTCACCAGAAGGATTCTTTTCTTCGTCAGAAATAAGCACTCCTTCAAAGATTTTCATCTTTGTAATGTGCTCTGGGTGTATAATCGTTTTACGAACTCCAGACGGAGTTATATACAATAGATTGCTATTTTTCCTCTTTAAAGAGATGTTTCCGTCTCTGGTGGTGATCCAGTTTCGCTTGTATGCTTCTCGCATAACATCACCCATTGCTGTCAGCATCTTTATCCTCTATAAAATCTTTTCTAATATTAAATTTCTTAATTTTATTTAAGTATCTCGCATTATCGATTCCGAGGAAAAGTGCGGATTCTGTTGAAGTTCTACAGGCTGATGCTGCGTAACGAAGACAGGCTTCTTCCGCCATGCTTCTAATTGCAGACAAAATCGGAAAACCATAAAGTTTGCCGTTTAAATGTGACGAAGCAATCTCTAGTTTGAGCCCAATAAGTTCTTCCAAGGTAAGACCATTAACCATCACTTCAAAGTGATCATCAATCTTATTTTCTCTTCTTAATTTGTTCTTTAAAGAGTAATAATAGTTAGGACCTTTATACTCTCGGAGTTTCTTTTTCCAAATCATAATTTTTTATTCAATTAGGCTTGACAAGATGTTAACAATGTATTATATTATACATCACCTTGTGTTTTTTCGTATGCTGGTGTGGTTGGTTCTTCAACCGAGGTTTGAAGCTCATCTTCAAATTTATCCATATACAATTTTAAGTTTGTTATCAAGTAATCAACAAACACTTTCTTATCAGCAGGGTCACGGAGTAAATCATATGAATCTAAAATATACTGTTGTACTTTTTTAAAGGAGGTAAAAGCCATGTTACGACCAGTTTCATCATATTGTTTATCTAAAATTTCTGAACCAAATTCATCTTCTTCATCTTTCTCATCATCAGGCTCAACAGAAATCTTTTTATCAGCACTAGGCTCATCATCAATCATAACATCAATGTCGGCTTCCAACAATTCTTCATCCTCATTCAAATCTTCAAAACCTTCGTCAACTCCTGACCAGTTTTCAGACATGCCATCAACATCAGCTTCAAATTCAGGCTCAGGAGCTATGTCGTATTCATCACCGTCAGGTGATGATAATAAATCGCCCTTTTCAACACCGCCAGCATACATATCATTAACCAATGAAGGCATAATAGATTGCTTAGTAGCATTAATCATATGAGCACGATAAGAGTCTCGCTGATCTTTCGAGGTTGTAAGTCGCTTATAATCTGTGCGGATAGTTGGGATCATCTTCTTGAGAAGATCCTCTAAAACATTGATACCAGTTGAGGCATGAGGATGAACATCAGAGACATCAGCTTCTGATAAAAGAGAACGAATTACTTGTCGTAACTGTTGTTCTTCACCTAGTTGTTTTTGTTTTATTCTAGAAAAGGATTCTTTTATTTTATTTCTAATGTATTTTCTAAGCTGTTGTTCAGCAATCATATCTTCTCGTGTAATCATATTATTCTCACTATTTCCTCCACCCGCGACAGCACCGCCACCAGCAGAAGAAATTTCATAAAGGTCTTTTAAAGTTTTGATTTCAATAACTTTATTGTCTGTCATTAAGGATCTCTTTCACAATTTTTCCAATCATTTCTTGTAATTTATCATGGTCAGCATCATAATGAGCATCTTTTTTTAAATCAGCGATATGAGTAGCATCGTCATACTCGGCATCGTCGTGTCTGTCACCAGCATCTTCGTGACCTAAAAGATCATCTTCATGCTTTTTATAAGTATCATAAACAAGATCTTTGTGAAGCTTGGCAATATGAGAGAAATCATCCATAGCAGATTCTTTATGGCGATAATCTTCATCTTCAGCATCTTCTTCAGCAAGTTGATCAATGGCAGCTAAAGAGGCTTCAGGATTATCTTCAGCCGCAGCTTGAATACCCATACCCAAATCTTCGAGAATAGTATCTAAACCTTCAGAAATATGTTTCGTAACATTCTCACCGAGATGACTACAACTTCTCATCAGAAAATCTTTCAATGTGTCGGGATTATTTTCAAGCATCCACTTAATTTCATCTACTACTAAATCTAATGGATCAACATCAGCTTCTTCTAATTTAGCACCAACTTTAGGATCGCTATCATCCCCATCAGCATCTTGTGCTTCTGTGATTATATTCTTTCCGAATCCCCATTTATTAGCCAAAAGACCAAAGAGTTCTTTGTTTTTCCATTCTTTTAAAGACATCTGTTTATTTCTCCATTCGTTATAAATAGTTTGTTTTTGCTTATATCCATCTTCCCAGTCACGAAAACACATGTTACCATTAAGGTATGCTTGTTTTTCCATATCTCGCATGTGAGTATCTTTCTGAGCGTACCCTTCACCGTGATAGTTATCGCCGCCCAACTCACCCTTCATATTTTGTACATGGTGTATAAGTTCATGAGAAATAGATCTCATAATATCTTTTGGGTGTCTTCCATCCACATAGATATGAATTTCTTGTGCTTGAGGATCATAATAAGCAGTTTTACCAAGAATATTATTACCATTTTCTGGATCTGAATTAATAAATAAATTAGGAGGATTTTTAAAACCAAAACGATCTTGAGAAAATCCCACCATAGATTGAATCATCTCTTCAAAACCATCAACTTGAAGGTCTGAATTATTATGAATTTGACATGTCATGTTATAATTAGTCTTTTAATAAGGTTAAGGTCAATAAATTAACCTCAAAATATTGCCCCGTCTTAGCTTCGAAGATTTGAGCGATCCATACTGTTCTGCCACCAAAGTGTTGTTTGAAAATTTTTGTTATAATTCCATGCATTGGATTTGGATCTACATCATTGGTTTTTATATCAACTCTATAAATTTTCCATTGTACAAGATCACCAACTTTAAATAGATCTCTCATGGAATATCCAAATGGTTTACTGCTTTGGCTCATCAATTGATTTTATCCACGCACATATGTTATTAAGTAGTAAGTCATTCATCAAATTTACAGCAATTTTATAGGACCAAGGCCCACTATGACTTACTTTCATCTGTTTATGAAAATAAACTAAATATTTCCAATCTTTGCTTATTCCAATTGTATATTTTTTATTCTTCTTTGAAATTGATTTTTGAATAGCCATAGGTCACGAATGTATCTTTTAATTCCTCAGTATAATAAATATATTCAACAAAATTTCCTTCAGGATCTTCACAATAAACACCAATGGTTCCATCTCTGTGTTCAACTCGCTCACCCTCAGTTGGTAAATCTTCTTTATTATCTACTAAAATTCCGATGTGATTATGAGGATATTTATTTTTATCTATAATAGCTAGCGTAGTATTTTTAAAGGATAAGCGCACATAGTATAAATCCATATGAGTAATATGGGCATCAAAGTGTTTTACATACCACTTTGAAAGTCTGTATATATCATTTGCTCTAATAGCGATATGATCAATTAACATAGCAACCTGCTAGTAGCCTCTTTCAGGTCAATAATTTTCATCTATCTCATCTTCAACTATGTAGGACTCATCTAAATCTTCATTGTGATTTCCACAGTTTGATTCACCAAGTTTTTTTTCATTTTCACAATCAACATAATCACATTTTTCATCTTTACCATCACCATCATCAAAAGGTTTTGATTGCGCAGATTCTATTTCTTCTTTTATGATCTCAATCAATCTTTTTTGTGTAATTTTCATTGTTTTCTCCCAATAAGCATGAAATTAATCATAATAACTAACAAAATAAGAGTTGTTTCAAACCCTATCATTACATATAGAAGTAGCCAAAAGAGGTAAAAAAAAACCAAATAGAGTCCATTTTTAATTAAAAAATCCATTAATCGTATCCTATATCTATAATATCTGAGGGTTCAACCAAAACTACCACTCCAGTAAACAACCTAGCAATGTAAAATACTTTTAATCGGCCATCTTCGTGAGGTTCTTCGTCTAATAAATATCCTGCGGTGTCTCTATGAACACGAATAACTTCTTTATCATAGACAGACCAGTAAAATCCGTAACCAGTTCCTTTAATTCTTACCTTTTTTAGAGGTTCATTGCCCTTGATATTGAAAACAATTCGACATGTAGCTTTAAAAAACTTATTAAAATCCTCATCATCGGTTATCATATTATAATTAGTTTCTATTTGTCTCCATCGACATCATTAGAAGACACTATTTTAACTTTAATTGTATCTTTTTGTGTCATTGACATCGAGCTATCGTAAGAATCATTGCTTAAATTCATCAATTTGGCTATTTGGCCACTGTTTCTGAGCAATTTAAAGGCTAAATTCTCAATTGAATAGATTCCATCGGCCTCTAATCCAGCAGATCTCATCTTTTTCATCTTTTCTCGGAGTCTTTCGGCTGATTTTTCGGCCTTTTCATACTCTCCATGGACAAAATCGTCCTCAATTGAGTCAATTTCGTCGGATAATCCCTGTGCTTTGTCTATAATTGCGTCATAATTGAGTTCTGTGGTGTGTTTTGACGGCTCTACAAGCCATTTATCGTCAGAAATAGAGTAAACACCTGCTGCGTAGTGTGGTTCATTAGCATCTTGGACATAAATCTCAACTTCGTGGCCGTTTATTCGTATATCATGGTTCTCGTTCCACTGCATTCGCAATAAATTCATCAATTTTTGGACTAATTCGTCGTCTTTATCAAAATCTACGAGTAAATGGAGGTCAATATCCGATCCAAGGTGATAATTGTAGCTTGCGAGGCTCCCTGTGAAGGTAATATCCTCCACTCGGCCCTCAATTAGACTCCCTTCAATGAAATCTTCGGCAATATCAAGCAATTTTTGCCTTATTTTGAGGTCTAACTTGTTATTTTCCCAAAAATCAATGTTTAAATGGTCTTGAACAGCCAATTTACTGAGATCAAACTCAATTTCAGAGAGAATACTGCTCATTTTCTCACGAAGAATGCCTTCTCCCATTGCTCCAAAGCCCGGAGGAGCACTTTTAGCTCTTTTAAATGAAGGATTTTTATCAAATGGGGCGCTTTTAAACTTATTTCCACCTAAACCTATCATTTTTTCCTTCTTTTTTGAATAACCAGCCGCCATTTTACGCTGAAAGGGCTCTGTTTGTTCTTCGATTGGTAGTGATTTTATGTCATTTGCCATATTTTTAAGGTTTTGAGTGGCATTATTCATCAATCCATCGATTTGCATAGGCTTTATAAACAAAAATTCGTTGTTTTCATTAGTATCAAGAGTGATTTTATCATCCAAAACCATTGCGGTACTGCCTAAATGAGCAGAAAGGTAAGTAATTTGCTCTACACGACCGTTAAAAGTGACTTCTTGGGTTCTTAAAGCATCAATATCATGAATCTTTAAGCCTGTTTCTTCATAAGTTTCTCTTTCAGCAGTAGATTCTACTGATTCACCCTCATGCCCATGACCACCCGGTATGTCCCATTCACCAGTATCGGTTCTTTTCAAGATTAAAACAAGATTATCCATGGTAACAGCCATAACTTTTGAAACATTATTGGTATCGGGTTGGGTTTCTCCTTCTACACCTTCATTTTTTGAGTGCCCTGTATCTTTACACATCTCTTCGGCTTCGGATTTTGATAATCCATCAGGTCTATCAGCATCGTCAGAGGTCATCGCACACATAAATTTGCGTTGTTTTTCAGATGATACTTCATCTACCCTCGCAACGACCTTAATTTTGATCTTTTTAGTCATAAACATGCCTCTATTTACCAATAATTAGTGAGTTGGAGTGTAATAGTATGCTATCTCTACCAAAGAGTTAGCATCCGGAATAGTATGGAAATAGACACGATTTTCTGATGGCTCATAGTGCCATGATCCTTGGGCCATTACATACCCATCAACGAAAACTTTCATGTATTCTGGGTAAACTGGTATCTTACGGAGGTCCCAAGTCTCGTGAGGTTGTATTGAAATAGCAGAAGCAGCAACACCGGCAGTCCAATCATCACTACAGATGTCTATTACTTCTCCCATTACCGCATCTGTCGCATCAATATAGCGTTGACCAGTCATCGAGGTAGATGGATTACACAAACTTTCGCTTGGAGACAGGTGAACGATGGAGGCAATGAAGGAACTTTGTCTATATCCACTAAGCCAGTAGTTAAAAGAGGAGGGGGCCGGAAACTCTAGAGTACTTTGGTCATCTTCGTCTGAGACAAACACAATTAATAATGCGGCGTCATTTCTCATCCATGTTTGAGAGTATGGATTTTCTGCGATATAAGCTAAAGCAGAAGCAAAACCTCTTTCAAAGCGAGAATTAGCCATTGAATTGTACATCATTGTAGCATCCCAAAGAGTATCGCCGGGTACTAATGGAAATGTTACATCATTAACAGAAATTGCTTGATCTACATTGATCATCAACAATCTCCAGTCGGTTGCTGGAAGAGCATTCATCATTGCTTCTATTCCTAGGAGCACTTGATTGGCTTCATCATGCATAGAGCCTGATCTATCAATTACCCAGATTATATCAATTCCGTTTGCGCCTGCTGGTTGTGTGAAAGAGTCAACCCACAATGGCATCAAAGTTGGTGATGTGTCAATTGGAGGAGGTGTTGAGGTATCATCATAATAATAGGTATTGACATCGTGGATTGTTTCGTATGTTATTTTTTCTACCGTATGAACAATATAGTTATCGTTCGTACACGACAGGATTAAAAGCAAAAATAGGAACATAAATAAAAACCCCCTACAATAACTAGAACTGTAGGGGGCCAAAGGAGGTAAACATAATAACAATAGCAATTTAAGGAGATTGCAAACACCAACTTTTTATACTATTATTATAACATATCCTCAATCTGTTGTCAAGTTTTTTTTATTATTTTTTATTCCTTAAAGCCTTTTCCACTAAAGAATGAACCTAATCTTTTCAACATTGGTCTATTCAATCCGGCGTCTTTACCAACTTTAAAACCAAGATCTTTTAGATAATTATAATATTTATTATTAGATTGCGTTCCAAATTCCATCATACCTTTATCTTTGTTGAATGATCCATCAAATTGTCCAGCCCAATCTATAAATCCCGATTGTTCAATCTGATTGCCCATAGCAGTAGTCATTCTTTGAGCTAGTCTGCTAGCAGTCTTAGAATCAAAACCCAAGAGCCCAAGCCGCTCGGGTAAGTTAACAGCTTGAAATGGGTGATCTCCAAGTTTCTTCTGCGCTAATCGACTTATATCACCAGCAATGAGGTCATCTGCCCTTAATCTATTAAAACTTCTGATAGTGCTTTTATGTTGTTGAGCATAATTTTGCCTTTCTCTATCACTGCGTTCTTTTTCTTTTCTTTGTTGGGCCATATATTCAGGGCTTCTTCGATCTCTACCAGTATTTCTTCTGTCTGCTTCAGCATCTTCTTGCTCCCTTCTTTTTCTGTCGCTAGCAATAGCACGGTCTCTTTCTTTATCCGCTTCTCTTTCTGCACTGCCATCATCATCGCCGAGCCGACCAGTACTGCTGCTAAATCCATCAAAAATACCTTCATTTTTAATACTTTCTATTTCTTCTAAAACAATTGTTCTAAGTTGTCTTTTTGTTAATTTCATTTTTATTCTCCAGTTAAAATATTTAAATAGTCTTCGATTATATCATCGGGCATGAACTTTTTCATACCTTCAAAATCTTCATTTTCAATTGCGTTTCTCAAATCAGTTGCCGAAAGATCTTCCACTGCGGGAGCAGGTGGAACGGTAACAACATTAGCTTGAAGAGGGTTCTTTGCGTTCTTCGCAATTGATGCGAAAATCTTGCCTCTCTTGGGATCTTTTTCGGAATGACCTATCGCGACACCCATTCCTTCGTACTCGGGGTCAAATAATAAATCCGCTGCGTCATTTAAAGGATTTTCATAGCTACCGCCGCTCTTTTTGGGTCGTTGGCGAACCTCTCCGAACTCAACATTGGATGCGAGGTCAAAAAGATTAAAAAGTTCAATTGATTTGTCTTTTGTTATAACAACAGAACCATCAGCGGACTGACGAGGCTTCGATCCCATATAAACAATGACCTTAGATACATTAGGAAGACGAGCAAAATGATTGATCATCTCAACATGCCCTCTATGAGGGGGCTTAAAGCCTCCCGGAATAACGACTGTAACTTCTTCATTTGCTTGCTCTTGAAGCTTATTAGCAGGTTTACGGAAGTATTCATCCCACTGATCATAATCATTAAGCACAGATTGATCACCTATGCGACCAATGTTGCTTGAATTAGCATCGCTTAAAAGATAATATTCAAAATCTTTATATTTATCGCTTGAAATCTTATAGAGAGCATCCTTGATATCTTCTAGAGACCCTCCGCTTGATGTTTTTCTCATTGCATAAACAGGAGTTCCATCATAACCTACGACAGGAGCTAACAAAGAAGCAAATTCTGAATCTTTAAGCATATTCCAAACATACTTCTCATCACCGGCTTCATCTTTTACAGCATTCGCCTTAACAACCTTAAAAACCCAGTTCGGATAATCAGTATGAGAAAAAACAATCTTGTCTGTTCCAATTCCAACAATCTCAATAGGAGAATCTTCATAGTCGTTGTTGACATAAAGTTGGTAGTTAAGCCTTCTCGGATTTGTTATATCAGAATTTATAAAAGGTTCAATCAATTCTTGAAGACTTGCGAGAAACTCTTGTGAGATACTTTCGTCACTATCTTCTTCTTCAAGTTTTGGTCGCTTTGGAAGATTTCTTTTCCCTCCGACTCTTAAAGGAGGAACACGATCTGTTCCAGAAGATTGTTTTTCAGGCTCACGCTCAGGAGCACGAGGGGCACCACTAAAACCAACTTCTTTTATGCTTTTTATAACTCTAACTTTCATTGA
>Ga0115568_10000077_pt1 | contig 66529 bp, 41 predicted proteins | sample COGITO_mtgs_1204_FD_87296 | JGI IMG/M metagenome (GOLD analysis project Ga0115568, IMG submission 87296) | Pelagic marine microbial communities from North Sea - COGITO_mtgs_120426 | ecosystem: Environmental > Aquatic > Marine > Epipelagic | place: Germany:Helgoland, sampling site Kabeltonne...
AAACACAATATTAGGTTTGTTTTGAGCCATCGTGCTATTGTTGATTAGCACCATAAACATCAAGAGCATTGTAGTTTTTAGCTTTAGTTTAGTCATTCTTTTATTCATGTTACTTTGCTTTTTTTCAATCAAACATTGATTACTTTATTAGTTGTTTCAGGCGTTCTAACTAACCACTAATCAACTATTAATTTAAATATTTCACTAGACTCTCCAATAGACAAATGAACAATATAAAAGCCTTTTGTTAAATGGTCAGTAGACAATCTAATTGACTCTGTAAGTTCCAATGATTTACTAACTACAGAACGCCCTTGCAAATCATAAACCACCACATGGCCATATTGTTGGTTATTGATATTGGACAATCGAATATTCACATCCTGGCCTTTTCTAACCGGATTTGGATGGATTATAGTTTTAACCTCACTTAGCAACTGATCTGAAGAACTCAATGAAGTAGCTGTCTCCATTAAATAAATGTGATCAAATGATATTGTGCCAGCTGCTCCATTAGCATTAGGGTCAAGCCTAAGTCTATTTACTGTGAGATTGTTTGTCCACTTACTTAATGTTGACAAATCGACAAGTATGGTTTCAAATTCAGAAGCATTAGTTTTCATCCTAAATGAAATAGGGATGTTCCCCGAAGAGGCGGTAAATGCAATTAGCTGACCTAAAGGATTAGAGGTTCCATTTTTCACGCGTACCTGAAGGTAGTTGATTTTATCCGTTTGGAATGGTTGCAAATTTAGTTTAGTCACCTTAGGATCGTTTCCAAATGGTTCACAATCCAAATACCCACTACTATTCCATGATACGTCCATATTTCCCGGGGTGCCCGACCAACCTTGGTCATTATTGTCAAAATCCCAAACAAGTGGATTATCATGCACAATATCAACATCTGAAAATGGATCTGTGCCCGCAATGATTTCATCCCGGTCGGAAACCCCATCATCATCCGTATCAAGCATAGGTACTGCAAAACTTGTTGTCCAATCAATATCCAGTCCTTGTAGGAATTTTGTCGCTACAAACTTCAAGTACAAATCGCCATTGGTCTCCACGTAATAGGCTGTTGAGCTGCTGTTCTCAAGGTCACTGAGTGAATTTTTACGGGACAATGAAGCGCTCGACTGTTTAAGCGTTAATCCTCCCAACTTACCAAAATCAGTAAACTTTAAGATGCAATTGTCTCCTACAGTGGCATCATCAAAATTCACGCTCACATTCTTGGAAGTAGGAAGTGATTCAAAAGTATAGGTATACATAAAATTTTCTCTCACAATCACTGGTGTCATGATATGATCCTTGTATCCGAACATATCATAGTTAAATGCAGTTGGTGTTCCATCCTTGGATCTTGTATAGGTAACATTTGGCGTTTCTCTTCTGGTTACTCCATCACACACAATTGTAATCAAAGCAAACTTATGTGGGCTGCGGTAGGCATTTACCCAATTGGAGTGCTGATACTCGTCTCCCACCAACATCATGGGATGATTACTTACAATAGAAGATTCAGGCTCTCCAGAGAAACTACCGTCTTCATCATACAGAACAATGTTCCAAACTCGTGGGTGTGATAAACTTTGTGGAGTGCTATTAGTATTTGAAATTTGGATGTCATAATTTTTCATCCTCACCGCTGGAGGGTTCCCATCATCGGTTGTGATTCCTGAAATTCGATGATTCGTATGCTTGGTAGCAGCTCCGCCCTCTGCCAGGTAATCAGCCTTTGATCCGCGCCAACCTACTAAATGGCAATCACGGATCTGTCCTGCTCCATCGTAAGTCCTGTAAAGTTGTGTAACACCAGAATAGATCCCATGACCAGAATTCGCTACAAAAACGGACTCCTGGACTTGAGAATAACTAGCAAACATGATGCCTAGTTTATTATCGACTATGACGTTATTTGAAAATATCAAGTTGGCAACATAGGTAAGTCTATCTTTTCCTACTCCTCCAATACCCGAATAGAGTGCCAGATCATTAGCATACCATGTACAATCTTCCATGAGGTGTTGTTCACTATTTAGCCAACCCTCGTTTTTTCTAATGCTATGATCCGGATTTAACGTATCGAAAATATCAAATCCGCTCATACAACTATGCCCTTTATTATTCTTAAATAAACCTAAGGGTTCTTTCCATGGCTCTATTCCATCGAATCTTGAATCAGAAGCCGAGGAACCCATTGGACTTTTTGGAAACGCAAACCAATAACCGGTGCCCTCCGTACCTGCCGCTACATTACCTTCAAAAATATTGTTGGGATTGGTAATCCAATAACTGGACGGTGTACGGTTTTGAGGCTCATTCATTTGATTATCCGAGGGCGTTAATTCTTCCCCCTTTTTAGGTCTTTTTGACAACAACACCACATTATTTTTAATCGTGTTGAATCGCTCACTACCATCTTCTAGAAATACGCCATGCCCGATATGATCATAGAAAAAATTATTTTCTACTGTTGCGTAACTTGTACCATGAATGGTAATTGCACGATTAAATGAATGGTGAACACTGGAGTTCTTGAAATATTGATCTTCCCCGAATTCATGTAATAAATGCCAATGCCATGGGTATTTCCCACTTATGCCTTTTTGTCCCATACGATACAACTCTATGCTACTGGCATTGATAGTACTACCCATCATGGCCATGATATGCCCACCAAAACCATTATCCTCTGATTGCGCATCACCCTGAACTGTCACATTGTGTGTCAGTAGGCCAACTTCAGCCCTTAAATCAGCAGTCCATGTTTTGTTATCTGTGCTTCTTGTATACGTCTCTACAGACCCAACATGCGGATAGTTTAAATTCGTGTTCAAGCTGATGGTCAAGCCATCACCACTAATGGCAGATATCGTCCTTTTCTCCGCTTCGTTCCAGTCTAATCGACTGGAAACAATGACAATCTCGTCTCCAACCTCCCAATCTACAGGTTCGGACATCGTGATTTGGTTAGCACCAGCATTAACATTAGCGCCTAGGTGGGTCCAGCTGATTTTTTCGGCTCCGTGCAGTTCTACACGTCCTCCGTTCATGGCACCAATAAATTTATTACCCATCATACCCGCATTCTCATCTTCACCAGTAAGGGTGATTAAACACCCCACAGGAACTTCATATGGCTGAGACGCTGTTCCCACTTCTAAGAGTGCGTTGTTTCCAGCCACAAGAATCCACTGGGCTTTTAGATCAATACCTTCCTCTTTTGAGCGTAGAATACCATGTACGGTGATGGATTTAACCTCAATAGTACCAGTTAGATCAATTATGATTCCCGCAGGAATGACTACGTCATCCGATACTCCTGGCAATTGACCTCCCGACCAAGTACTCTGATCTTGCCAACTACCATTGGCAACAGGTGTGATTTCAGCAGCACATAACATGCTATTAAAAGTGAAGAACAAAAGCACTAAGAGTGCTAATCGCTTTGGGGTATTAATGATGTTTTTAATCATGGTTGTTAGTATTTAATAAAACGTTGGGTTTAAAAAAACAACTTCATTTATTGTTAATTCAATACAGTACAGAACACTTTGCAAAACACGGACATCGAAAGATTCGTGATTTACTCCCTGCAAAACCGTTGTTATTTAAATTATACCTCAAAAATAGGGTTTGTATTGTTTTTTTATATTTTGTCTCGTAACCAAAACATATTGAAAGGTAACATGGGCGTAAACAATTGTAAAAATCAGGAGTTGCGTGCAAAATTGCTGTCTTTTACTTTATTTTTTTTGAGCGGCTTTTTTTAGTTGTTTTTGCAGCGTATTTTCAGCTTGGCGTGCTTGACGTACTCGTTTGAGATGCTCCTTCCAATCTTCCCGTGATGGTGGCTCGTCGGCGTCACTGAACGTAGTCCATTCAATGTTTGATTTCTCATCTTCCGAAGGACGTATCTTTGCATTGGCTAATTTTTCAGAATGCAGGACCTTGGCTGACATGTCTCTCCATTTTGCGACCATGGTTTTTACACGCTCCGGTTCTTTCTTTGCTAGATTGGTAAGTTCTGTGCGATCGTTGGCTAGATTGTAAAGTTCCCATTTCTCGCCTTTGAAACTCACCAATTTCCAGTCACCATCACGAAGCCCATAGTCATATGCGAATTGTAGATAAATCGGCTCGGCACGCTTCAGTGCCTTTCCTTCTAGGATGGGTCTCAAGGAAACGCCAGAAACAGGACGCAAAACTCGTGTTGAATGTGTTTCAGGAATCCTTGTGTCGGCCAGATCGGCCAGAGTCGGAAGTACGTCAATCAAATGTACTGGCGTATCAACGATAGAACCGGGTTCCGTTTTCAAACCCGCTGGCCAGTGAATGATTCCAGGTGTACTGATACCACCCTCAAACTGATTTTGTTTGTAAAAACGGAACGGGGCATTGCGCGCCCAGGCCCAGCCCGTGGAATCTCCATAGGCACTGCCTCCGTTGGTTGGTTCAATATTCAGTTTTGGTGCTGCCCGGTCGTACGGACAAGCCCCATTATCTGAAACAAAGAGAATCATCGTGTTCTCCAGTTCGCCATTCTTTTTCAGATCCTCAACAAGTCGTCCCACTTCCTGATCAACACGATCGATCATGGCAGCCAAAGTCACCATACGGTCTATTTCATAGTCACGTTGCCATGGAACGAGTTGATCCCATGCCCGGATATGCGGAGGTCTCGGGGAAGGTTTCAAATCTTTTGGCAACATCCCCTGTTTCTTTTGTTTGGCTATTCGCGCATCGCGCATCTTATCCCAACCCATGTCATAGCGACCCTTGTACTTCTCATAGTCCTCGGGCAGTGCGTGCAGCGGAGAGTGAGGCGCATTGAAGGCAACGTAGAGATAAAACGGTTTTTTGCTTTCTCTCGCTTCCTCCATAAAATCCAAAGCAAAATCGACATCCGCTACGGTGGTGTAGAAGTCTGAAGCTGGGACTTTCCAGGACTCGCCATTCAGGCGGAAGGTTTTGTTTCCTTTAAAAAAATTTGTGGCGCCACTTAGATGTCCAAAATAGCGCTCAAAGCCAAAGTCGGTGGGCTCCTTCTTCAGGTGCCACTTCCCGGTCATCGCCGTGAAGTAACCCACATCTTTGAGTACTTCTGCCGAGGTCACCGCATGAGACAATTGGCTATCTCCTGCTGCAATGCAGTACTGTCCGGTGAGCAACGAGACTCTTGACGAATGGCATTTTGCTGTATTGTAAAATTGGGAGAATCGTAAACCCGTCTCCGCAAGCTTATCGAGATTCGGGGTCTCAATCTCGGAACCATAACTGCCGATGTCTGAGAATCCCAGGTCGTCGACCATGATAACAACAACGTTCGGCCTGTCTGGAGGGGGCGACGCTACTGGCAATTGACCTCCCGGCCAAGTACTCTGATTTTGCCAACTACCCTTAGTAACAGGTGTGATTTCATCAGCACATAACACGCTATTAAAAGCGAAGAACAAAAGCACTAAGAGTGCTAGTCCAAATTGAGTTGTACTACTATTTTTAATCATGGTTTTGTTATATTTTTTAATCCTTAAACACGAAATGTTCATTAGTCATTCAGCTTTCAAGATTAATTCTATTTTGTCGTTTTTCAATGTCAGGTTTTTTCCTGAGTTCTTATCGCTCACTTTAAATTCATAAAAAATATTCTGTTTGAACTCATCTCCGGCATACCTATACATCCACTTTCAGGGTCGATTCCCAAATCAGCCAATTGGCTATAGCCTGTGATTACTTCGGTAAACTCCCCAGATTTTGAGATTTTCAAGAGCCTGCCACCGGTCCAATCGGTGGCGTAATAATACTCCCCATATTTCACTATACCATCAAAATTTGCAATAGGACCCTTCCCGATGGAAGAAATCTCCCGGGTTTTTAAAGCTATCTTTTTGATTGTTCCTTTTCTGCTAGTCTCAAAAGTAGCCCGATTGGTCATGGGTCCCCAAGTGGCCACAATCAAATCATTACCATCTACCCAAAGTCCATTGGGATACTCCAAAGATTCAGATTCCACAAATACTTCAATTTGTTCTTCTTGTGTAACCTTATATATTCGGTTGCCAAAGGTGTCAGAGACAAATATGTTACCGTCACTGGATGCTACTACATCGTTGATAAACTCAGCTCCTGGCAAAACGTATTTTTTAACGACTTTTCCGTTATTGATATCAATCTTAACGAGTACTCCTCTGTCGCCGACATATAGAAAATTTTTATAAGAAGCCATACCGGTTGGAGCGTCTAGTCCAGATACCCATCTGCGTGCTATTACTTGATGATTCTTATTTAATCTGGTAATCCAGCCATAGCCATCCTTTTCCAGAGTTACCTTACCTCCACCTAGACTTGATACGAACCAAGTTTGTGATATGGGATCATAATAGACGTTTTCTGGGGTGTCCAATATATTTGTAATCGCTGTGTTCGTTTCCTCTAGTTGGGTAGTCATTTTGTTCCATTTTTTGATCGAATTGGTCAAATGTTCCTTCTGACGCTCTTTTATACCAAACGTGTGCAAAAACATGTCTCCATCATAGCCAATATTTTGTACGGCAGAGAGAAACTGATTCATATCATAATCGCCCTCATCTAATGGTTGGATGGCATCTCCCCATTTACCCGTACCCGTGCCTACAGCGTGCATGGTCACATCTGATCCTGCAATGGATGCAAATTTCAAATAAGGGGCAGCTTTGATGGCTACTTCAAGCATGCGGTCTCCATTCCCTGCTCGCATTTCATGACATGAATGCATCGAAAGGTAGATGTTAGGCTTGTTCAATTCCTGGATATAAGGAATAGCCTCTTCTACTGATCTGATGAGGGTGCTGTCATGTGGATAAATGACAATGTCCTTACCTAGTTTTTCAGCTTGATCTGCCATTCTACCTAATAAGGCTTTCCCTTGCTCGGGTGTTGCCGTGGTTCCTCTGTCTGAAAGAATCACCCATAAAGACTCTAATGTTGGTGTGGCCAATGTTTTTTGCCATAAAAGGTCTTCTTTGGCCGGGTCAATTTTAAAATGATAAGGGAAATAAACTACCGGAATGGAAAATTTACCAGCTTTCGCCTCTGGTGTGGCCATGTATTGACGATACTTTTCTCTTTGCCCTTCATTTTTCATACCAAAAGTTACCCCTGCATAACCCATATCTACGAGCATACGTGTTCTTTCTGGAATAGGAATTTTATCTAACTCAAAATCAAATACAAAGAGTGGTTTTTCTTGTTCTGCCGAAGAAAAAAATGAATTAATAGGATGGATATGGTTAATAATACGTGCTTCATCATACTTTTTTATTAAGTTGTTAATTATCAAGATTTGCCAATTTAATATTACTTTAATGTCATTACTTTTCCTGTTATTTGATCGTTCAATTTAAAGTGAATATAATCTCCTTTTCTAGTAAATACCACCTCTTTATTGTTTGTGTCAAGTAATTGAAATGTCTGTTTGGAATTCTTGTTCACTGGAATGGACACCTTACCCTGACCTGCGATATAAAATTGACAGAGATCGTCTGTTCTATTAAAAACTATGGTTTTCAATGGGGTTTCTGAAAATTTATAAGTAGTCCCATCAATAGTAACTCCTTTTGTTTCATGCCCTTCAAAAGCCACCAATTGGTTTTTGTCATTAGTTCTGAAAGCCATGTTTAGACGCCCCTTAAAATCAACTTCATGGCCATTAACCTTAAAGTTTTTAATATTTATATCTGCAGATGGCAGTGGGTTTTCTTCCAATACTTTAGAATCTTCTTCTTGGTTTCTGGAAAAGCCCCCTTGCCAAGATTCTCTATGAGTTCTATAATGACGAACAATAGATGTTGCCCCATTAGGGAAACGTGTAGTCAGGTAATCTGTAGTTCTTGAAATATGCTCGGTATTGTCATTTACTTCTGAAAATTTCCCTGTCGGAGGATATGCACCCAACTTATCTAAAACCTCAAAAAGGGTTCTAGTTTCATAACCCAGACTAGCGGACTGGTCATCGCGAGGGCGAAAACCAAAATAATAAGCGCCATCTTTTCCGGCTCCAATTAATTGATTATCACAATACGCCAACTTTGAAATTCCTTGGCTGGCTTCTATGGGATAAATATGATCAATTACAAAATCGGTTAAAATATATTGGCCTGGAATGGTTTTCAAATCATTTGTAAATTCAATCTTCTTACCTGGTGCCAGTTGACCTTGCAAATTACCCAATGCCGGCTTTACACCAAATATTTGCTGCCATTTTTTCTGGCAATTTTCACCATTACCATTAACCACTGGAGGAGGCCCAAACCAAAATACATTGCCGCCATTTCCTTTCAATTTGCTCATCATGTCAAGCAATCCTTTTTGCGGTAAGGGTTCAAACAAGGTTACAAGGGAACGATATGTTTTATTTTTAACCTGAATTTCTCCTTGCTCATTTACCGATCCGAGTTCCAACAGTTTTTCAGCAGTAATAAAATTGGCATAACCGTATTGTGTTATCCAACTTCCAAAACGCTCTTCTACGGCTACTAAGTTCATAGGATATAGAATGAGAACATCGACATCTCTATGCAAACCACCTGTAATTTTTTCGAGAGATTTAGATCGTATACGACCACCAAATGCGTCATTAATTGCTCCCCTTCTTTCCTTTACTTCTTCAGGCATGCCCCAAAAAGCAGGATAGGATTTAGGAATTTTATTCAACACACCAATGGATGCTGACATCGCGGCTCCATAATAATTTCGATCATTCCAACCGCATTCAGCAAAATCATTACGTGTAGGTTCCAGATATTCGCCCCACTTAAAATAATCATAACAAGCCGCAGAAGCCTGCTGAACGGTATTACTCCAAATAAAATTGGGAGTGTATTCGTATTTATAGGCAAACTCCTGCAATTGATCGGTATCCCATAAATCGATCGTGGGACTTTCTGCCCATGATGAATGGCCAAACGTTTCAAAATCATCTACTTTAAACAAGCCACTAGCGTACTGCTTGGCATCTTTAAATAAATCAACAACATGATTGTTGAGTAATTTATAATATCTGTCTCTAAACAAATAGGTGTTTTGTATTTCTTCTCTAGACGCCCCTTGTACATACTGCACATTTTGAACCGCCTTTGCACTTTTGCTGTTTATATCTGCACCGTAGGAAAAATATAGAATATCTTTTTCTTCAAAGGGAATCCCATGTTTCTCCTCATAAGTTTTACCCATGGCAGGGGAATAATATCGTAACGCCAATTGGCCATTATCATGATGATCAAAGTATCTCCAGTCTTGTTGTATATGCATTTCATCTGAGTAAAAATGCTGAATTTTAATGTCTTTTTTGTTGTACTTTTTAAGCAGTTTTTTTAAAAAGGGTAATGCCTCAGGGCTAAAATATTCCATTTCAGGCACTTCATACTCCAGCAGTACCAACACTCTGTCATAGCCTTTTAATTCTTCTGAACCATTGGAATAGATCTCCACTCTTTTGACTCTTTCTTTTTCCTTTAAATGAGCAACAGGAGCATCCCATGAATAAGTGCTTACCTTTTTTTCTCCAATAGACCATTGATCATAATTAACTTGGTTTAATGGTAATATATCATCTCTATTTACAACTTTAAACGGGGTATTTGTAAGATGATTTTCTTTAAAAGCATAAGCTTTATAGGCTTTTAATTTTAATGCAAAATTACCTTTGTTGTTTGACCACACCAATTGTTGCCACATGGGTACATGAAATTTACCCGTTTCTGGATCTCGCAATCCAACTTTATAGTGTAACCAAGTTCCATTTTCTCCAGTTTGGTTTTTGAAAGCTGGTCCAAGCTCTAACGGACTTAATAGACTTAATCCCATTCCAAGTCCATAGTTTGACGCAAAATCTGCAATCACTTTAATTTTATTGACATACGCATCCATGTCTGGCGTGAGCTTTCGCTCTGTTGCTGCATGATCACGGTATTGCCTGAAGAATTCATCAAAAGCTATGGTAAGGGTGTGGTTGCCCTTTTTTTTGACATTTTCACAAACCTCTCTTAGGCTGGCATAGCGTTTTGTAAAACCTGTAGAAAGATCAATTTTTTTGTCCGGATCCAACAGGTCATTCAATTGCTGGTCGCTGGTAAGAATTATTTGTGCATCTAAAACTTGAAGCGTAAGGCATAGTGTTAATACCGTAAACAAAATGTGTTTCATAGTTATTTCTTTTATATTTCAGCAGTATTCATCAAAATAGTGGTCATACCATTTTATTTCTCTTTAAAATAATGATCAAACCAGTTTTTCTCCCGCTTCAATTTATTGGAAAGCCCTGTTTTTTTAAGTTCTCCAGCCCATAATTCTAGTTTTTTCTTCATTGCTTTGGCTTGCTTAGGATAATCAGTTATCAGGTTCACATTTTCATGATCGTCATTCGCCACATTGAATAAAAACTCGCGACTCCCAGCCTTAAGGTATTTAAAATCACCTGTTCGTACTGCAGATTGATCCCAAAAACGCCAGAATAAATTTTCGTGTGGATCTTCTGTTTTGTCACCGTTCAAGAAGGGTATCAAATTCACCCCGTCTAGTTCTTCCGATTTAGGTAATCCTGCTACGGCTATAGAGGTCGCTGACATATCTAATGAAGAAACTGGGCGATCATAGGTCATGCCTTTTGGTAATTTCTCAGGCCATGAAACAATAAATGGAACACGAATACCTCCTTCAGAGAGCATCCCCTTTTCTCCAATGTAGGGATCGTTAAGAGATCCGTCCCAAGATGCCCTTGGGTAATTAATTGGCATAAGGTCCTTTTTCTCAATTTTAAGTGGGGCGCCATTATCCGCAATGAAGAAAATGATCGTATTATCTAGAATGCCATATTCTTCAAGTGATTTGCGTACAGCACCTACCCCATCATCAATCGCTGCCAACATGGCCAATGCATAACGCCTTCTCTCTGGCATTTCTTCAGGAAATCTATTGAGATAATAGGAAGTCGCTTCTAGAGGTACATGAGGTCCATAGTAAGACAAGTAAAAGAAAAAAGGGGTATCGTGATTTCGGTCTATAAACGTCAATGCAGCATCTGTCTGCACATCCAAACGAAATCTTTTGTCCACGATATGTTGTTTTTTCACATCGTTGCCATCCAAATCATAGTTCACCCAATATCGAATCATTTCTCCTTGAAAACAATCATCAAAACCTCGTTCAGAGGGCATGTAAGAAAGTTTTTTAGAAAATGGGATGTCAGAGTGCTTTACTTTCTTCCCTACCAATTCTGGCATGTTTTCTGCAATCCATTCCTTTTCAATATGGTTGGGCTCAAGATGCCATTTACCTGTCATTCCAGTAGTATAGCCCGCTTCTTTCATACGTTCAGGAATTATAAGCTCCTCCAATGGCAATGGAATCGTGCCATTTTCATCCAAACCAAAGCGTTGCTGATAGCGTCCAGTTAACAATCCTGCCCTAGAAGGCGTACATTGAGGCGCCGTGATATAACCCGATGTCATTCTGACGCCCTCCTTGGCCATTTGATCAATATATGGTGTTTTTACATCACTTAATTGACCCTGAACTCCTAAATCGGCAAAACCGTGGTCATCTGTAAAAATCACAATAATATTTGGTTTTTCAGAATGTAACGGCTTTTTCTGAGCCAAGGCTACTAAACAAGTAAATGTGAATGCGAAAATTAAAAGATTATTTTTATTCATATCAAAAAATGTATTTATTAATGTCTAAAATTAGACCTCTTCAATAAACATGAAGGTGGCCTTTGTAAATAATTTCTATAAATTTATTCCTTGTACTCAGAATTAAAAGAATAGGTACCTGAACCGACTTCCACTATTGCCAATCCATCATTAAACGCTATTACTTTAATAGCATCCATTTCAGAAACTGCTTTATTTCCTTCCTTTAAACTTTTAACGTTCGTAGTTGGAATATGTATTTTTGCTTTTGTATTTGCAGGAATGCTTATCTTCATAGTAATCGTATCTCCTTCCCAATTCCATGATGACTCAATTAAACCATTGATGCTTTCATAACTTCCATTAATAAAATTCATCTCTTTACTTATGGCAGGTTTAATAATAATATTTCGATAACCCGAATCTTCAGTATCGATTCCTACGGCATACTGAAACATCCATTCTGCTACAGACCCAAACGCATAGTGGCTAAATGAATTCATAGCTGCGTTAATAGTTGAATTTTGCTCTTGGTCTTTTGTATAACTATTCCAACGCTCCCAGATAGAAGTACTTCCGTTTACAATTGAATATCCCCAACTTGGGTACTTTGTTTGTTGAAATAGTTTAAAGGCTGTATCATGATAGCCGTATTTTGATAAACTTGGCATAATGTGTTTTGTACCTATAAATCCTGTAGAAAACGTATATCCATTTTCTTTAATTTTTTGAGCGACACGTTCGGCTCCTTTTTTAGCCAATTCCTCAGAAGGGTAGAGGTCAAAATACAGTGCTAAAGCATAGGTTGTCTGGGTATCTTCTGTTGTGAGTCCATTTTCCAACATGTACTTTTTAGCAATTGCCTTTTTAATATTTTCAAAAAGGTTGGTATATTTTACTATGTCATCCTTTTTACCCAAAGCTTTTGCTATTTCAATCATTAGTTTGGCATCATATCCATAAAAAGCAGCCGCAACATACCCTTTACTGGTTTCCTCATTTACCGAGAGCCAATCGCCCCAATTAGCACTGGCTTCAGGTCTTATAAAATCGGTGCTTGCGTCTAATTGAAAATCCATGAATTTTTCCATGCCTGGATACATATATTCTAGAATTCTGGTATCATTATACACTTTGTACATGTTATAAGGCATAATAACGCCTGCATCCATCCATGCTGGTGCGTATTGATTTGGTCTCGAATATGTGAAAGGTGCAAAATTTGGATAAACACCATACCATTGTTGGGCATCATCTAAATCCATTAAATACTTTGTCATAAAGGGCGCCATGTTTGCCATATAGGTGCCAGAACGCATAAAGGTTTGGGCATCACCCGTCCATCCCAAACGTTCATCTCTTTGAGGGCAATCTGTAGGAACATCAAAATAATTCGCTTTTTGTGTCGTTTTAATATTTTGGTAGAGGGTATTATTTAACTCATTACTAGAACTAAACGTACTTTTGTCAGTCTCAATAGAACTCATTACAATTCCTGTAATAGCATCTAAGTTTGGTTTTTCAGTTAAACCAGAGACTTCAACAAATTGAAAACCATGATATGTGAATTTCGGCTGCCAAGTTTCAACACCTTTACCCTTCAAAATATAGGTATCTGTAGCTCTGGCCAATCGTAAATTTTCTGTTTGTAAAGAACCGTCATCATTCAAAATTTCACCGTAGCGAATGGTTATTTTTTGACCGCTATGGCCTTGTACTTTAAGACGTACAACTCCAGCAATATTTTTACCAAGATCAAATATATATTTGCCTTTTTCATGTTCAGTAATGGCTTTGGTCTTTAATTCTTCAATATTTTTAACTAGGCCACCAGGGTGCACATCTAATGCTCCACCAGGATAGGTATATAATTTAGGAGTCTTCCATTGGCTGTCATCAAAATTAGGTGTATCCCAGCCTGTATGTTCCAATCTGGCATCATAGACTTCGCCCATTAAAATGTCTGCCTCTCTAATTGGACCTTCGCTTGCTTTCCAAGATAAGTCAGACGCTATTGTTTCTGTGGTACCATCTTCATATTCAATTTGAATTTGTCCCATAAATGCTGGGTTAACGCCATAAAATTCTCTTACCTTATCCAATCTAACTAATAGCGCATATCCTACGTACCCAGAATACCAGCCATCTGCAATTACGGCTCCAATGGCATTATTACCTTGTTTTATTTCATTGGTAATATCAAAGGTCTGGTAATACAATCTTTTGTTATAATCGGTCCAACCGGGAGCAAAATAATCATCGCCAACCTTATCGCCGTTAAGACGTAATTCGTAAAGTCCTAGAGCAGTTGCATATACTTTGGCCTGTTTTACTTTTTTATCTATATGGAATGATTTCCTTAAATATCTTGCAGGTGGCAAGTATAAATCATCATATTTGTCTGTTTTATCGTAACCAATATCATGACTAATAAATTGCCCTTTCCATTCTGAAAATTTTAACAAGCCTACAGACCAGTTAGCAATATCACTCCAAGAACTTTCTGTTCCAGACGCATCCCATGTTTTTACTCTCCAGTAATAGTTTGAATTAGATTGTAATTCTAAACCGTTAAACTCGATTTGATTGGTCTCATTAGATAGTACTTTGCCGCTATCCCAAATATCCCAATTACCAGTAAGTAATTTTTGAACATCTGAAGACACTACAATTTGATAGGCCAACTGAGACCGATTTCTGCCTTCTCCCTCCAAAACCCAACTAAAACGGGGTTTTTCTACATCAATTCCCTGTGGATTTTCTTGATATTCTAATTGAAGGTTTTTAACTTCAAGAGCACCGTTTTCTATAGAGCTATTGGAAACACATGACGACACGATTAATACTACTATAATTAAGATACTTATTCTTCTCATTTGTTATTTTTTTTTGTGCGTGTGCTAAATTTGATTTAAATTCAATATTACTTTCATATCAAATACAACCTAAAACGAGCTTAATAAAACGCTCATTTTTATTTTAATCTCATTTTAAATTATAATTGTTATAATTCATTTTTGTGCACACATTATGCTATTGCATCCATCTTATCTTATTGGTTAAATGAATAAATTTTAGTCTGTATTTCATGCTGTTTTCAGCATAATAAGGCCGTTGAAGAAGCAACCCTCAATAGGAGTATTTATAGTTTTTTAAACTACTCTGAGATATACTTGATGTATATCCTCATTCCGTTTGATTCAATCAAATAATACATCATGGTAAAAAGGAAAGCCTCATTAAAAACACCTGCTTTAGCCTGTAACAAAAAGGGTGAAAATTTGAATTAATCCACCCTTTAATTAACAAAAAACTTACTATAGGTTTACCAACCAGGGTTGTTCTTTCCGTTTAATTCTATGTTTGTTTGAATTTCAGAAACCGGAATTGGCCATAATTCATACCTTGGTTCATAAACGGTTCCAGCTTTTACAGCCTCCGGATTGATAGATATTGCTTCCTCTACTTTACCTAATCTTCGAATGTCATAAACTTCATGAAATTCAAAAGATAATTCCCAAAAACGTTCTTTATATATAAGTTCTCTAAACTCATCTTGCGATAACCCTCCTGATGCATCATAAGTACTTGCCCCACCACGTGCTCTTACCTCATTTAAATATTGATATGCAGTTGTAGTTGGGCCGTTTACCTCATTTTCTGCTTCAGCATACATTAATAAAGCATCAGAGTAACGGTATACGATAATATCATTCTGCCCATTACAACAAAGTTGTTCGGGGTCATTGTATTTGTTCTGCGGAATACCAGATGCTTCTTGGAGCTGTCTAGTCTCCATATAAGTTAAGGTTTTTCCAGTTCTAAAATGTTCATAGGTAAGTGCCATGGTAACATCTCTACGTTCATCTGTAGGTTCATAAGAATCATAAAAATCTTTTGTAAAACCGCCATGATATTGACCACCACTTTTACCTCCACGATTCCACCATTTACCACCCCAAACAAATGCCATTTGCGTACCTTGAGCTTCAATCGCCCTAGATTGTTGTACGCTAAATATTCTTTCAGCATTATTTTCTATTCTAATAGCATCTTCATAACTATCCAGCAAGTCGTATCCCCATTGCTCTTTGTTGTCAATTACTTCTTTTATTTTAGCATGTGCCATTGGCATTTTAGAAGCATCATTTAAAGGCAAACCAGCCATGGTCAAATATACTTTTCCAAGTAAAAACTTAGCAGTACCTACTACAGGTCTTCCCAATTTACTATCAGTTCTTTTTCGATCAGGTAAGTTTGTTTCAGCATACTTTAAATCTGCTATGATTTGCTCATAAATATTCGCTATGGAAGTTCTTGGTAAACGAGCTCCTTCAATATCACTAGTCGCTACTGTAGGCATTGGTACTTCTCCATATAAACGTACTAAATTGAAATAGTTAAAAGCTCTTAACCACTTCGCCTCTGCTATAATTGCTAATCTCTCAGCCTCATATCCATCACCATAAAATTTCTTTTCTATCTCACCAATTGCAACATTAGCCCTAAAGATAGCTTCATAAGACTTTCGCCAAACACTTGGGTTAGACCTTGTTTCCGCAGCTGTAACGGTATAATTTGCATACGATTTTCTATATGACACTCTAGTCCAAACATGAGGTGAAGCCACGAAGACTAATGAAGGCATAGCAGCATCAAATAACCCTCGATTCATAGTTTGGTATATTGCAATGATGGCTGTATCGGCATCTTCTGGTGTATTGTAAAAATTGCTTGGAGATACCCGAGAAAATACTTCTTCTTCTAAGTCGGTGCAAGAGAAAAATGCACATATAAATGCGAAATATAGTATTTTATTCATTTTATATATATTTACTTTCATAATTTTATTTTTTAAAATCCTAAATTTAACCCTAGTGTAAATGTTTGTGCTCTTGGATATGATCCATAATCGATACCTCGTTCCCATCTATTTCTTCCTCCCAAAACATTAACCTCAGGGTCATTTCCAGAATAATTTGTAAACGTCAGAAGGTTTGTAGCCGTTAGCGACACTCTCATGCTACGAATACCATTGGAACCTTTTAGCGGAACATTATAATTAAAAGCAACATTTTTTAGACGTACATAGGAACCATCTTCTACAATTGCAGAATGTGGTGTTAGGCTACCCTGTTGATTCACAGAAGGGTATCTTGCATCATTATGCTGGTTTGTTGCTGTATAACGATTGTTATACCAACTTAACAAACTATTATCAATATCTCTACCAGAAGCAAGGAAAAGACGATCAACATTCATAACATCATTTCCTATTACCCCTTGAATGAATATATTTAGGGAGAAATTATCATAAGTAAAGTCGTTATTCCATCCAAAAGTAAAATCTGGATTTGGGTCTCCAATTATTGTTCTATCTGCTGCAGTAATTATGCCATCCTCATCGACATCTTTAAATTTCCAAGAACCCAACGTTTTATCATTACCATAAAGAGGGATAGTGGCATTACCGTCGGCATCAAAGTCTGATTCTTGTATAAGACCTGAAATCTCAAAACCATATAAAGCAGCAAAGGGCTCCCCAACTCGTAGGATATTGGAAGGTAACTTAACAATATTTCCTGATGGAGGACGGCCGAAAATATCCGCATCGTTTGGTCCTAAACTTAGTATTTTATTTTTATTAGTACTGTAATTTATATTGGTATTCCAACGAAATTTTCTAGATTGAATGATATGAGCCCCTAAAGAAATTTCAAATCCTTTGTTCTCAATAGATCCTGTATTTGAAATGATTGACGTAAAACCTGATGAGTTTGGCAGTGGAAAATTCATCAATAAATCGTTCGTAGTTTTCAAATAATAATCCATGCTCGAGTATATGCGTCCTTTAAAAAATGCTAGATCCAACCCTATATCAGATTGGGTAGTTTTTTCCCATTCTAAATTCGCATTGGCCAACTGACTAGGTGCAAAACCTGCTTGTAATTGGTCGTTAATAACAGCACTTGCCGGACCTAAAATTGATAATGAACGTAATGGGGGAATAGCTTGAGATCCTGTAATACCATAACTTGCTCTAAATTTTAAGTTAGACACAACTCGACTGATCCCCTGAAAAAACTCCTCATTAGAAACGGTCCATCCTACTGCTCCTGAAGGAAAGAATCCCCATTTTTGATTTGATGCAAACACAGTTGAACCATCTGCACGACCCGTGAATGTTGCATAGTATTTACTTTTGTAATTGTAGTTAGATCTAAAATAAAATGAAGCTATCGACTTCGTAATCTTACTACTTGTAGGTATATACCCTTCTAAACCTATACCTATAGCGTCAGTACCTAAAGCATCTGTTGGAAAATTTTCAACTCGTGTATTAAGATTTCTCGTGGTATTGTCTTGAAAAGAATACCCACCGGTAAGGTTTATTTTATGGCTTTTTCTAGACCCTAAACTTTTATTATATTTAAGAAAAGTTTCAACAAGCATATTTACATTACCAGCCATATTGTATAAAGCTTTCCCATTGGTTCTTTCTCCTTGACCAGATATTGATGGAAAATACTGTTCTCTTCTACTATTTTTAGATTTAAAACCTGTAGTAACGTTGAAGTCTAAGCCTTTTAATAGAGTAAATTTTCCTCTTAAATTAATAATAATATCTTCGTTCCATGTTCCATTGTCATTATTTTGTAATTGAAGTTTTGGATTTTGAAATAGCGTTCCATCCTCACCGCTAATATCGCCATCACCGTCCTCTTCATTAAATTGCTGATTAGGCCCATACGTTGGGTTTGCTTTATAAGCATTAAATACTGGACCTGAGGCAACTACAACTCCATTACCGGCATTAGAACGTTGATTTTTTACACGTGAGTAGTTAATTTGTGTATTGAGAGAGAATCTTTTACTTACTTTTGTTTTTAAATTTAAGCGTATATTACCCCTTTGATATTTTGTGCCTTTTAAGATTCCTTCGTTTTGAAGGAAGTTAGTAGATAGAAAGTAACTTGATTCTTTTGAACCTCCAGATACTGTTAACGTAGCAGACTTTCTAATACCATGGTTTAAAATCTCATCAAGCCAATTTGTAGTGCCAAACTCTTCAGGTAAAGGACTATAATTACCGTCTTCATCAGTTTCACCGTTATATATTGGATCTTGACCTCTCAAAGCCCTATTTTCATCTTTTAATCTAATGAAAGTTGGACCATCTAATAACTCTGCAAAACCAGGAGGAATTGTAGTAATAGCAGTTTCAGTAAATACAGAAACTTTTGCTTTCCCTTCAGCTCCACTTTTAGTAGTGATAACAATAACACCATTAGCCCCCCTTGACCCATAAATGGCAGTAGCAGATGCATCCTTTAGAATGTCAACAGATTCAATATCAGAAGGATTGATAAAACTAAGAGCATTAGTAGGTTGGCTATGTCCTTCTGCACCACTGGTTGCTTCCACATTTTCTGGCAAAGCGTATCCGTCTATTACAATTAATGGTTCGTTATTACCTAGAACAGAATTAGACCCTCGAATAGATATTGAAGTGCCTCCCCCAGGCTCAGCAGAATTACTTGTTATTTGTACACCAGCTGCTCTTCCTTGAAGCGCCAGATCAAAAGAGACAACAGGCGTTACAGCAATATCCTTCGCGGTAACAGATGCTACTGAACCTGTAAGGTCTGATCTTTTTTGTGTACCGTAACCTACAACTACAACCTCATCTAAACTTTCTGCATCTTCTTTAAGAGTTACATTTATAAGGGATTTTCCAGCAACCGACTGCTCAATAACAGTATACCCAATATATAAGAACACAAGAGTAGCGCTGTCATTTGTAACGGATAGCGAATAGTTACCATCAAAATCTGTTTGTGTACCAATGGTCGTGCCTTTTATTATTACAGACGCACCAGGCAATGGCATACCTGCTTCATCTATTACGGTACCCGTAATTGTCTTGTCTTGACTGTACATGTTTTGTGCGTTTAAAAGCAATGCGAAAAACAATAACATCATAAAGGCGCCATACGGTCTTTTACCATTCTTGGCTCGTTGCCTTGTTAAAAATTCTTTTTTCTTCATAAAATGGTTATTTAGATAAGTTAGTTAAAATTTTATTCGTACTTCAACAATATATTATACAAATATATATACAAAATTAAAATATGAAATGTGATCCTTAGTTTTATCTTGTAACCAAAAAGTATTGAATGGTAACATCTGTGAAAATGAACTATAAAATAGGAATTTAGGGACAGAAAACCAGTAATATAAGTTACCATGTCCTACCAAAAATAGCGAAATCATAAAGAAATATAATAGCTCGAATAAGGCTTACCGTGCATATAGTAAATAGAAGGGGCATCTATGTGCTGTACAGCCGCATCATACGTACAGCATTTGCCAAAATGAGTAAAGTAAGTACAAAACAAATGAGGCTGTATAAAAAGGCAAAACACATTGTCATTATGAACGGAGTGGAGTAATCTGTAAAATGATAGTCAGATATTTACAGATTGCTTCGTGCCTCGCAATGACGGGCTACAACACTTTTTGGACGGCTTCATTTGTTTGCAATTTCTTTTTTTTAGACACACTTTTGTGGACGGTATCCAAAATAATAGCTCAAATAAGGTTTACCTTATATAAAGTAGTAAATAGAAGAGGTATCTATGTGCTCTTCAGTAGCAGCATATGTAAAGCATTTTCAAAATATGTAAAGTAAGTACAAAAAACAAATGAGGCCGTCTAAAAAGGCAAAACACATTGTCATTACGAACGGAGTGAAGTAATCTGTAAAATGATAGTCAGATATTTACAGATTGCTTCGTGCCTCGCAATGACGGGCTACAACACTTTTTAGACGGCCTCATTTGTTTGCTAATATAAAAGGAGCGCATATAAGCTAAAGCGCCAATCAATAGATCGTTTTTTTAAATCAGTAGGTTGTGATTTTAGTATATGCCGAGTCCAATTATTTCCCAACATTCACCTCTGTTAACCTCTTTTTTTTGTACCCCTATCAATTCAGGTCGATCGCTATTTAGCAGGATCAAAATTTGGATTTGGTACCGGAACAACTGCTCCAATTTTTTTGATATGCTTTATGAGCAATGCATCCAATAGCCAGTTTTTGTTTCAGAATTACATTATTAAATTCCTCATTAATGTAGACTGCTAATCAACAATTAGCTTAAATACTTCACTAGAATCCTCACCCCCCAAATGGACAAAATAAAGGCCTTTTGTCAATTGACTGGTAGATAATTTTGGTGATTCATTGCTATCCAGCGTTCTGTTAATAACAGATCTTCCCTGCAAATCATACACAGCTATGTGTTTATACTGTTGCTTATTGATATTTGCCAATTGAATATTCACATCTTGACCTCTTTTAACTGGATTAGGGTAAAGTGTCGTTTTAACTTCACTAACCTGTGTATTTGAAGAACTCAATGTCGAAGAATCCTGAAAACGAATATAATCAAATGAAATTGTACCAACTGCACCATTACCGTTAGGATCAACCCTAATTTTAGTAACCGTGAGACCGTCCGACCATGCTACACTACCAGTACCTGAAGTACTTGTTTTGCTCGTAAGATCCACAGACAAGTCCTCAAATTCAGTAGCACCCGTTGTCGTTCGAAAAAGAACATTGAATTGTAGATTATCCGTATATATTATAAACAGAGCGTTTGTATGACTGGTCCCATTTTTCACACGTATATTTAGTTGGTCTAAATCATCCGTACTAAAAGCATTAGTCAAAAGATTATTAGACACTTGCGGATCATTGTCTCCGTTTGTCGTACAGTCTAAATACCCAGCATTGTTATGTACTACGGTCAAATTTTTTAAACCATCATCAAACCCATCTACATCATTGGTAAAATCGTAGATCTGACTAAAAGAGTTTTGCGAATTTAAAAGCAATGCGAAAAGCAATAACATTATAAAAGTACCATGTGGTCTTTTAGCATTTTGGGCTTCTTGTCTTGTTGAAAGTAGTTTTTTCATCATAAATAGTATTTGTAAGGTTAATTGAAATTTTATCCATAGCTCTAGAATATATGGCATGAATCTCAGTCAAAACTAGCATATGAAATACAATCCTTGGTTTTATCTCGTAACCAAAAAGTATGGATTGGTAACATCTATGTAAATCACCAATAAAATAGGATCTTAGGGACAGGAAACCAGTAATAAAAGTTACCATATCCTACCAAAAATAGCGAAATCATAAAGCCATATAATAGCTCGAATAAGGTTTACCGTGCATATAGTAAATAGAAGGGGCATCTATGTGCTGTACAGCAGCATAATAGGTACAGCATTTTCTAAAATGAGTAAAGTAAGTACAACAAGCAAATAGCCCTTCGAGTGTTCGAAGGGCTATTTGTTTGCTAATATAAAAGGAACGCCTATAATCTAAAGCGCCAATCAATAGATCGTTTTTTCAAATCAGTAGGATGTGATTTTTAGTATATGCCGCGTCCAATTATTTCCCATCATTCACCTCTACTAACTTCTTCTTCCTCTTCTTCTTTTTGTTCTTTTTGTTCTTTTTGTTCTTTCTATCTGGCCTTACCCCTATCAATTCAGGTCGATATTTAGTAGCATCAAAATCGGGATTTGGTACCGGAATAACTGCTCCAGTTTCTTCGATATGTTTTTCGAGCAATGCATCCAATCGTTTTACCTGTTTTGGATATTTTGCTGCCAAGTTTTTGGTCTCACTTATGTCTTTTTCCAAATCATAAAGCAAATAGTCGTGTGCCTCATTTTCTCCTTGATGAAATAGTCGAATCAACTTCCATTTGCCATCATGAACCGTCATCGCTGGAGGTAACCAATTCTGTACCGGTGGTGGAGCAGGAAAATAGGTAAACATTGGCTCTTTTCTTTCCCACTTAGAGTCTTTAAGTACCGGCGAAAAATCAATTCCATCAACTGGGTAATCCTTGGGAATAGAAGCTCCCACCAAATTTAAAAGGGTTGGATAAAAATCCGTTGATTGAATTCTAGCATCTGTTTTAGTCCCTGGACTGGTAAGTCCAGGCCAAACGATCACACATGGCACTCGAATCCCTCCTTCAAACATCGTGGCCTTCCCACCTTTAAGAGGGGCATTATCTGTTGGAAAAGTAGTATATTCTGTTCCATCCGTAGTGGATTCCGGTACGTTGATATACATATTACCTCCATTATCCGAAAATAAAATAATAGCTGTGCGATCTGCAATTCCTAACCTGTCTACCTCATCCAATAGAGCACCCACAGCATCATCCATAGTTTCCACCATGGCTGCATAGGTTGGAGAACGTTGTGTGCTACTCATATCAATTTCTTTCTTATACTTTTCAATCAAATCTTGTTTTCCTTGGATCGGGCCATGTACAGAAAACATCCAGTAATTCATATAAAACGGTTGCTCTTTATCTAAAGCCTTCATCCATGAAATAGCCTCTTCACTCATACGATCTTCAATATGCTCACTGGGGTAGTTTGGTTCGAAATTATTGTAGTTCCATGGTGCCAAATACCCTCCTGATGGCCCCGCAGTATTGGCACGCGGTAGGTCCACATCAAACCCATGTTCCGTCGGTATATATGGAGCATGCCCTAAGTGCCATTTACCAAAATGAGCGGTAGCATAACCACTTGCTTTCAATTGTTTGGCAAGCGTAGGCAATTCATTATTCAATCTGGTGGCAGACGCCACTTTTAAGGCTTTATCTCCTACTCGCCCTTTAGTATTCAATGTTGCTTCCAGACGTACATTACGCGTATGCCCAACAGCATTTACGATACCCGTTCTAGCAGAAGCCTGACCCGATAGCAGTGTCGCTCTGGTTGGAGAACACAAAGGACTTGCAGCATAGGCGTTTGTAAAAGTGAGTCCACGCTCGGCAAGCCGCTTTATATTTTTGGTTTTGTATAGATTGGTTGTCCCATATAATTCTGTATCGCTCCACCCCAGATCGTCAACAAGAATAAATATTATGTTCATTCCCTCAGTATCAAGAGGGTTTTGCGCATTCGTGTTGTCGCTTGCACCTAATAACATTATTGCCATGAGGCTATATCCTAAAATGTTTTTAAAAATATTCGTCATAATTTTTTATCAAAGTTATTTATAAAAAAAGGTTCTTATTTTTTACTAGCTTGCAATAACGCTTTAGCGCGCTCCGTTCCAAAAGCTTCTTGTAGTTCTTTATTATATTGTTTATTATTATCTCTTCTTTTTTGTTTACACATTTCTGGGTCACTTTTTTTATATTTTTTACCTATATTAAAATGTCTTGTTAGTTGTTCTTTTGTCAGGGTCGCAAATTTCTCTTTCTCTTCATCGTTTTGAAATTTTAAGCTTGCTTCTATTCTTTCTATTTTTATATCTGTAGATTTTTCTACATGCTTTTCTAAATTAGATTGTGCCACAGCAGTAACACTAATTAACAATCCAAATACTAGGGTAAATAAACTTTTTTTCATCTTTTAAAATTTTAATAGTTTTCTTTTTTATACGTTTCTTATTTTCGCTCTACTTTGTAACTATTAAACAGCTACTTAGATCTATTAGTTACCAAAACTCGCGTGATTCCATCATAGCAACCTTGGTAAATCACACGCGCAAGCTCTTCGGCTTCTTTCTTGCTTGAACCTTCTACATTAAAAGAACTGTTCCAGTGTAGTTTACAGGAATTCTTACCAGTAGGTTCAATTTTGACCCATGCCTGGTAATCTCTAAAAGGCATGGGGCAGTCGATAAGTTCGATGATTTTATAACTGAAACTCATTGCTTCGTCATCTAAATTCACCAATCGTTCGACAACTGTTCCTCCTCCTGCATCTTCGGAAATAGTTAGATAGCGAACATTCCCTTCTTTGCTCAAGCGGCTCTTTGGAACGGAAGCGTGATAGTCGGGCAGTGTATTGAAACCAGCTATAAGGTTCCAAATAGTAGCTGCTGGAAGTTCGAATTCTTGTGATGTTTTAACATTTATATCTTTCATAATGATTTTGTTATTTAATTGTAAATTATATTCGTGACAACGCTCTTTAAAGGCCTTGTTTTTTCTAGATCCATCTTCTGAAATTGCGTCGACCATTTCTTGGAATCGTTTAAACGAAGTATGATGATGATCTGGAGCGGATTTTTGGAGGCCCCAGGTATGCAAGATAACCGGACCTTTATAGTCTACAGATTTCAAGGCTTTCAGCAACTTGGATGCATCGTAATCGCCCATGGTCAAAGGCTGAATACCTCGTTCCCAGCCTTCCTCCTCATGCACCGCATCGTTATCGGCTCCGTTGATGGAGGGAAGTCTGAGCCAGGGTTCTATTTTGGCTGCGACCTCATTTAGTCGATCTCCATTACCCGCCTTGATTTCATGGCAGAGATGGAGTGATACAAAGAGGTTGTCGCTTTGTATTTCATTTATATAAGAAAGGGCATCTTCTGCTGATTCGATTAGGCAAACATTGAGGGGATTATTGCCTGACCAGTGTGGATAGATAACCAACTCTACCCCAGCCGCCTTCGCGCGTTCTGCTGCTGATCGCAGGAAATCTACAATCTGCTCACGTTTGACCTCTAATCCGCCCTTTACACGCAGGATAATCCACAGCTTTGAGTCTGATTGCTTGAGGGCTTTAATTACCTTATCAAGGTGCGCATTTTGGGCTGTAAGATCTTTGTCAAAAAAGACGGTAAAGAAGCCTGCGTATATCTTGAATGGTGCATCACCAATGGCAGCTTGATATCGCTTCAGTTTTTCAAGATTTTTGTTCGTGTTTACTCTCATCGTCATTCCTCCATAACCTATGGCTTGCAATTCATTCACCTGACTCGTTTCATCGGCACCCAACCGGGCGAAATCAAAATTGAAGACCCCCATAGGATAGTCAGATTGATTCGATTCTTGTGCCATAAGTGAGGGGATCACCAACGACAGGATCCAAAGGGAAATCAAAGAGATTCTTTTTCTCATAAACGAGGAAGTTTTTGTTTGATGCATTTTCTTTTCTGTATTTATATTCAATTAGATTTTATAGAGTGCCAAAATTCTTTTACTGTGTACTTTTCTATTCATTCAATTCAGTAAGTTTAAATATTTGGTTTCATTTTTATTATTGCAAATTATAGCTGCTTTTTATTTGAAGCATCCTGAACTATCTCTTAGGTCTTCACGAAAATAATTCAAAGTTATATTGCTTGATAATATCATAAGAAATTATTTATCAAAACTATGGTGTGTGCTGCAATTTTCTGTTTTGTTCTGTAACTAAAAAGTATTGGTAGGTAACATGGATGTGAATCATTGTAAAAATTAGGAGTCGCGTGCATAATTACTGTCTTTTATTTGATGAGTAACACATGGTTTGTTTGGTTATGCAGGAATTGAATCGGAGAAAAATTTCGAGCAAAACATGACATAAATTCTGTGAAGCCTTGGGTTTATTTCTTTTCGAATATACATCTGTTACCAATTAAGAATATTCTGTTACCTCAACAAACAAATTTCAATTAGTATGGTTCTATCTTGCCATTATAAGATTTAGTAAATGAGGAAGATTAACACAAATCAACTTTGGGTTTTCTGTGCTATTATAAAACTAATACATTACAGTATTAGCCGTAATATAGTGGTATACTGGGATAACCTCATTGTATTTGGTTGAAGGAAACCAAATGAGAAAGAGTATTAAAAGGAGTTACTAATCATAATAATTTTCTTAGCATGCAACGGATATTACAAATGGATATTGACACTTCAAAAGAAGTTTTAGTATTTGCGAAAAAAATTACGAAACGTATAAAAATCATTTCTTATCTAGAAACTTTAAACCAATTTCTTTTGAAGAGTTTCTTAAAAATTATGAGCTCTAATCCTTTACATCGGTATCCTTCAATCATCGTTTTTACAATTACTCACAGCAGAGAATACATACAATCAAAGATCACATAAAATCGAGGTGTTTTTATTTTTTTAGTCACCAACATGCATTTGCTACCAGTTTAAATGCATTTGTTACCAATTAATAATTTTGTGTTACCTCTTAAAACAACAGTCATGCATAATGATTCTATTTTTGAATTAGATAACTTATCAAAACCAAAATTTTAAGATGACCAAAACGCTAACTATTATCTTTTTTATTCTTACAAGTACTGTAATAACTTTCGGGCAAAACACATTATCTGGGAAAATTACCGATAGCGAAGGTGAATCATTACCCTTTGCAAATGTAATGATAACCCATTACTTCGAGAATGGCGTTGAAACTCCATCAAAAACTCAAATAGGAACAACAACCGACCTTGACGGAGATTATATTTTAACGGGAATACGTAATGGTAAATTTAACATCAAAGTAATCTATTTAGGTTTCGAAGATAAAACATTCCAGGTCGATTTTAGCGGTGAGGTTTCAGAACTTACAATGAATATTGCACTAGAGAGTGGGTCAGAATCTCTAGACGAGATTATTGTAACCAGCCAGGCAAAAGGACAAATGAAGGCCATTAACCAGCAGATAAATTCACTTAAAGTTGTAAATGTAGTATCGGCTGATAGAATTCAGCAAAACCCTGATGCCAATGCTGCCGAGGCAATTGGTCGTTTACCCGGTGTAACAGTTACCAGATCGGGTGGTGAGGCAAACGGAATTGTTGTACGTGGTATGCAAGGTTATCATAATACAACAGTAAATGGAGTTGAAATACCTGTTAATCTTACAGACTTATCGCAATATGCTTTACAAAATGTAGAAGTATTTAAATCGGTTTCCGCAGATATGGATGCCGCCTCTACTGCCGGTACCGTAAACCTAAAGTTGGGTACTGCTCCCAATACAAACTCTACCAGCATATTAACGCAGGGTGGATACAGTGCACTTAACAATACCTTTGATAATTACAAGTTTAATATTAGTTCCAGTTGGCGTTTTTTAGATAAAAAATTAGGTGTAAGTCTAAATCTATCAACCGAAGCAACCGACCGAAGTGCAGAAATACTTAATGCTGGTATTGGAGTTGGTAATCAATCAGTTATTGAAGGTGAAGTCTTAAAGTTACAAACCGGTAATGTAGGCCTAACAGATGTAGATAGAACAGTAAAACGTAATTCTGCCATATTAACAACAGATTATCGTTTTTCGCCAACGGCATCCATCGAGTGGTCTAACATTGCAACCCATACTCCGGGTGGTGCATTAAATGTGTCTCATAACTATTCAGGAGGAGGTTCATCTTATTCTTTAGACGATACTAAGGGTAACGACAGTTATAATTTATCGTCAATTTTAACCGCAAAACATTTATTAGGAAAAGTAAAAGTTGACTATTCTGCTTCATTTGGGTATGCACACAATAATAGTGAACGGAGACGTACCAGTTTTAACAATTTGACGGCTTATGATGAAGTATTGACTTTAGAACAAAGGCAGACCTTGTCGCACATAGAATTTGTGGCTCTGGCACCAATGGAAAACACTTCTGCATACATAAACGAGTATAAACTAACAGGTAACACTTCGTCTCAACCCGGATTTCGCTATAATACCAGCGAAGCAGAAAATATAACTATTGATACCCGAATAAATATGGAACTTCCCTATACCATTGGCGGCAGTATCTCTGGGAATCTTAAATGGGGAGGACGGTATAAACACCAGAATTCCGACCGGGAAACCTATGGAGTAGTTAAAAGATCTGCTTATTTTCCTGGAATTATTATGGGAAATATTGAAGTTCCAAGAGAGGATGGCTCACTTTGGAATGATGACTTTAATATCACTCCTGAATTCTACACTCACAATGGACATATATTGGGTTCGTACCTGTTGGATCAGGGAAACTATAACGATAATTTTTTAAACGAAGGATACAATTTTGGATGGTATCCAAACATGGATAGAGTAAATGAAATTCTTAACTGGTATGATGCTATGACTGATTATGCCTTTAACCGTGGGCAAGATTATTGGACACCCATATTTAGACAAATTGGTCATTTGCAACGGGTGGATTTTAACGGCAACGCTTTGGGAACCAGCGATTATTCTGTAAGTCATTCCGCAGGTTATATAATGACCGAGATAAAAATTGGGAATAACCTGGATTTTGTACCAGGTGTGCGATACGAAAATTACCATTACGATATGAATGCCTGGCATGTTAAAAATGATATTTCCTCCGATATTGCATTAATTGGAGAATCCGTAAATGCAACCCATGACAACGAATACTTCTTACCCATGGTACAACTAAAATACAAGCCATTAGACTGGTTACAAGGACTGTTTTCTTATACCGAAACGCTCCAACGCCCAGGTGTAAGACAATTGCAGCCTTGGGTACTTGAAGATCATCTTAATTTGAATTATAGTTCTGGTAATCCTAATTTGAAACCAGAGCAATGGACTAACATCGACTTTGGAGTAGCAGTTCACGGCCCTAAAATAGGTCTTTTCTCTGTAACCCTTTTTTACAAGGAAGTAGAAGACAAAATTAACAATTTGAATTGGACAAAATTGTCTATTGATACTGACATTGAGCTGGGTGATTTTAAACCAGAGCAACGCGTTGATGTAGTGGAGATTCAGAATCATCCATACGAAGGTATTGCCAAAGGTATTGAGGTAGAGTGGCAAACCAACTTTCTGAACTTGCCAAAGCCATTCAATCACTTTACGCTTAACCTAAACTATTCGTATACCAATAATAAAACCACTTATGTCTATGTCAATTACCTCGACGTCCAAGTTGGCACAGGAAGAGGAGATAGACCAATTTATGAGTCACAAGCATATGATGAGTTAGTTGAAGGACCCATGACAAATATGCCGTCACATTTGTTTAATGCAACTTTAGGCTTTAGTTATAAGAAATTCTCAACCTATCTTTCTTATCAATACATAGGAGAAAAATTCTTATCAAAAACTATAATACCCGAAACAGACCTGTTTTTAACAGCATTTAGCCGCTTCGATTTACAAGCAACATATAAACTACCGGTTAAAGGTCTTGATCTCATGTTTAGCACGTCCAATTTTACAGATACACCAGAGATAAGAAAACGAAGAGGGGATGACAGGCCAACAAGAATTGAACGCTATGGTTTAACAGCCGATTTAGGATTGCGATTTAGACTTTAAGAATTTGAATGAGTACTATTATTTTATATATCAATTTAACAATTAATTAAAATTTTAACATAATGAGAAAAATTACTTTATTATTTGGCGCTTTACTTGTGGGGCTTGGGAACTTTGCACAAGAGGTCATAAATGTAGCACCCGACTACGTTAACGGAGGTGCTTTGAACGCTGCAATAACAGCTAACGGCTCAAACAAAATTTATATGTTAGAGGCTAACGGTTATTATACGCTAACTGCAACCATAGAATTATTAGCAACAAATCCAGGTGAAGGGTTTGTTATTGAAGGTGCAATACCTGACGACGGTGAGTATATGCCTGTTTTGCAAACTGGTTTAACTGGTGAAAATACACCATTTACTTATATGTTTGATGTAAGGGCCGATGTAAGCTTTAAAAATATCTTTATTGCCAACAATACTTCAGATGGACAAACAGGTGGTAATGTTGCTCAACTCAACGACAAAGTAAGGTTGGAAATGGATGGTTGTATTGTAGATCCTGTTGGTACTACTGATTTTATGAAAGGAAATGAATTTTCTGACCTTTCAGATGTTTTTTTAACAAACAATCAATTCCTTCGTCAAGGAAATGCATTTAGCCCGGGTGGAGGTCATATGATTAGAAATGTTTTCGCTGATACACTTTATATTGAAAATAATTCGTTTATATCAACTGACCACACTATCATTAGAGAAGAAGCTGCAGATAAAGTCTCTAACTTTATTTGGTTTAATCACAATACCGTAATATGGCATGATGTTGGATTAATGGGAAATTATGATGATCCAAACCAGTATGTTAATAATAACTTGTTTGAAGATTTAACAAACTATGTGCAGCTTACTGCTTGGAATGGAGATCCGGATGCTGGATTTGGAGCATATCCCACTATTAAGTATGTAGATACAGCTTCTGTTGCTGGTGTAAATGAGAGCCTTCCTAGTTTAAGAAAAATTATGTGGAATCGTAATGCTCAATATGTATCAGAGTCTGTAAAGAATATAGAGTTAGCACACGGTGTGAACAACCCAGATGAGCCATTATGGCTATACCCTATAGAGTGGAATGATGAGACACCTAAGTATTTTGTAACTGATTGGGATACCGATAACAGAGGACAAGATATCATTGATAACAGCAGGTCTCTTATGTTCAACACTAGCGACGACTTTCCGGACTTAGTAATAGCTAATACTTGGTATGACCAGAATCCAAACTGGGTAGATCCTCGTGTCGCAACACACAGTATAGATGTTGCTGAATCTGCCTTGTGGTGGTATTATAACCTTAATATATTGACCGGTGACCCTGTAGGTGAGCAACCAAGTCAGTTTTGGGATGTTGATGGCTGGGCTGGTACAACTGCGGCTTTCTATCCAACAGTTTGGCCACGATGGGATGGAGCATATACCAATGCAACATTACTTACAGGATCTACTGCTGGATTTCCTATTGGTGATTTAAATGCTTTCCCAGAACAAAAAGCTCTATGGGAAGCTAATCAGGAGGCAATTATGGAACATATTTTGACCATGGAAACCAATCAAGTACTATCTGTTGAAGAGATAAAGATCTTGGATGAATCTTTTAGAATGTATCCTAATCCTACACAAGACCGTTTTAGAATTGAAAGCAAGAACACGCTTAGCAATGTTAAAATCTACACGATGCTCGGTCAACTTGTAAAAGTGAAGGAAGTAGATGGATCTAGTGCAAACATAGATATCGAGAATTTAGCAAAAGGTATTTACTTTGTTGAAGTTAACTATTCAAAAGGTATAAAAATTACCTCTAAAATTATTAAGGACTAATTAGTAGATACTAGTATAATTTAAAAAGAAAAACGCAGTGGTTTACAAAAAACTGCTGCGTTTTATATTTAAATATTAAAAGAAATAGTCTTACAATTTTTTTTTAGGATTCAATTCAACCCCATTAAAATTTTTACTTGGAAAAAATCAACAGAAAATAGATGCGCTTTTTTACACTTTTATTGATATTCTTTCAGTTAGTTTGTTCTGCCCAAGGGGAAGATAGGGTAATCTATATTCAAAATTCAAATATTAAACTTGGAGTAAACCTAGACCTAGGTGGCGCCATCACTTATTTGTCAGAAAGAGCGTCTGCTGAGAATATAATCAATAATTACGATTGGGGTCGACAAATTCAAATGTCCTTTTATTCGGGTCCTAAACCGTATATTCCCGAGTCGGGGCAGCAACCACACGAAAATTGGGCTTTTTTAGGTTGGAATCCAATACAGTCTGGTGATGTAGGTGGTTTTAAATCGAAAGTAGTTGATTATTATCAGGGTAATGATTCCATATATATAAAATCCATTCCGATGCAATGGCCACTAGCCAATGTGCCTGGAGAATGTTATTTTGAGTCATCGATAAAAATAAAGGGCAATACAGTACAGGTAAACAACCGCATTCGCAACCATCGAATCGATAAAACTCAATATCCTGCACGATCGCAGGAACTACCAGCGGTTTATGTAAATGCACCGTATCATAGGTTGGTAACTTATAAAGGCGATAAACCTTTTGAGAATGATACTGTTTCAGAAATTCCACAAAATAGTGAAACAGAACCCAAATGGAGCCACTGGCAAGCCACCGAAAACTGGGTAGCTCATTTAAACGATAATGATTTTGGATTGGGCATTTATACACCAGAAGTACAATCATACATAGGTGGGTTTTATGGCAAAAAGGGTGTTGGAGGTACAAAAGATTCACCTACCGGTTATTGTGCCCCAATATTAAAAGAGATTTTAGATCACAATATTGTTTATGACTACTCCTATAATTTATGTGTAGGTACGCTTCAAGACATTAGAAATATGAGTGCTAAGAACAGGACACCGGTGTCTAAACTAAAATATTACTTCAAAAACGACAGAGATCATATTTATTATGAAGGAGCAAAAGATAAAGGCTTTCCTGTAAATAATAAATTAATAATTGAACCTCAGAAGAGGATTATTTCAATAAATAGCCCTAATGTCTTTTATACAATAGAAAAAAAATTTAATTTCTGCATGAATGCTTTGTTTCCTGTTAATACAAAGCAAGTAAGTTTAATTTGTTCGTCTTTTGGTAATAAGGATGAAATGATATACAAGTTGCCGGTTCAGGCAGATAATAGGTTTCATCAATACCAGATACATCTTAAAAACCGAAAGGGAAAAGATTTTATCACAGGTCAGCTAAAAATAAAAATTGAGTTTGAAGATGTGGATAAAAATACTCAGGTTCAAATTAAAGAATTTGGAATTGAGTAATGGGTTTTGTGCTAAGATTAATGCTGTTTTAAAGCCATTTTATTTACTTATTTTGATTTGTTTATTTGTCGATTCTGTATTCATATTTTACAAAACTGTCTTTAATTAAATATTTTTTTGTGCTCAAAAAGACGAATTAGAATCTATGTTTAACAGCTTTTTTAAGCTGTTTTTAGTTCATCCTTAATTAGAAAATAAGACAGTACAGGATAGTTTTTCAAAATATTTTATCTAAATTTAGGTCCTAGCCTTCTGTAAATTTAAGAATGCGTTCTTTTGTGAAAAAGTGTAATGCCAAAATAGATATGATTAATACCATCATAATTTCTGAGTTTGATCTGGTAACTTTTAATCAATTTAAAATATAGGTATTCAGTATTATTACAAAATATATGAGATTAAACATTTATACAAGGTGCATTTATTTCGTAAATAAAAAGTTTTTATTTAAACAAACAGTGTCAGATAAAATAATACATAGAGTTAAACTGTTGGTCAAACAAGTCTTGTTGTTATTGTTTACAGTAAAATCTTTTGGGCAATCTAATTTAGACGCTAATCATGCTATTAAATTTGAAACGCTAACAATGGAACAGGGGTTAAGCTCGAATCAAATTAGCGATATTCTTAAGGATAAGGATGGGTTTTTATGGGTAAGTACCAAAAATGGCTTAAACAAGTATGATGGGTATCAATTTGAAAATTTCCTGTATGAAATTGATGATTCAACCAGTTTGAGTCACTCCAATATTACAGATATGATGGTTGAAAACAACGGAAGGTTGTGGCTGGCCACATGGGGAGGTGGCGTAAGTATTTTTAATTTTGAAAAACAGACATTTTCAAAATCAAACAATGCGTTTAACACCGCTTTAATCGATATCCATAATCATATTAAGAGTACGCATCAGTCTAAAGATGGATCGTTTTGGTTGGGTACCCTCTATGGTCTGGTTCATTTTGACCCTAATACAGGAAACCTTGACAGTTACTTTTCTCAAGACAACAATGTTAATAGTATTTCTGATAACTGGACAACTGAAATATTGGAAAGAAACGATGGTACGATGTTATTTGTGGGTAATGATGGTCGTTTAAATGTTTTTGATGCAAAAGAAAAGCATTTTCAGAGATACGAAATACGCCAGAAAACGAGAAAGAAAGAACTTGTTCAAATTACACATTTGTTTGAAGATGCTTCTCAAAATCTTTTGATAGGAACAGACAACGGACTCTATCTATTTGAGCAGAAAAAGGGTGTTTTCACCAATTTGATTGTTGATGAAGCGACCCGGGTAGTGCTTGTAGGAAGCCCAATTAATGACATCATGGCACATGATGAGTCTCGATTGTGGTTAGGAACTTCTAGAGGATTAGTTGTAGTGAATCCCGTCAATACAGGGGATACACCTATAAGTTTTTCTGGTTCAAGAAATATCCTGCCGCAGCATGTGATAACAAAAATCCATCAGGATTTTCAAGGGAATATTTGGATAGGGACTGCCAATAAGGGGTTAAAGGTAATCTATAACAAAAAGAAACAATTCTCTAGCATTGATTTGGGACGTGTTTTTGCACAAGCCATAACTTTTGATAAGGAAAATAATTTATGGGTAGGTACCAATGGCGTATTATATCAATTTGATACCCATAGAAAGCTAAAGAAAAAATACACGCTGGATTCCGGAATGTCTTCCGCTTCAATCCATTCACTCTTAGCTGATGATAACCGTCTATTAATTGGTACGGCTGCCGGTTTGAATGTTTTGGATATGAAAACAGGGGCTATCACATTATGGAGAGATGAGAATAACATTTTAAATACAACCATTGCTACCATTGAAAAAGACCATGAGGGAAACTATTGGCTGGGATCAGTCCATAAAGGATTGATTAGTATAGACGGAATTAGTGGAGAGGTTAGTAATTATACGGCCATTTCAGATGATTCAAGAATTGGAAATTACAACGCGACTTCGCTTTGTTTCGATTCAAAAAACAAGCTCTGGGTGGGTTTATATGGTGGTGGAATCAATCTTTTTGATATCCAGAAGCGGGAATTTATAAAACGCTATTTGAACGATCCTAAAGACCCGTTTTCTCTGATTGATAATAATGTATTAGATATCTACAAAGCTAAAAATGGCGGGATATGGATTGCTACAGTGGATGGCGGGCTCAACCATTTTAACCCCAAAACAGATCGTTTCAAATCCTATTTAAAAAGGGATGGTTTACCTTCCAACAACGTATTATCAATTATTGAAGACACCTCTGAAAATATTTGGTTTGGTACACATAAAGGACTTGCGAAACTTGATAAAGAAAGCGATAAAATTAAATTTTTCGATACCTCTGACGGATTAATAGATAATTTATTTAGGCCAAGGGCAGCAGGTGTTGATGCAAATGGACGGCTTTATTTTGGTGCTTCCGGGGGGGTTATTCATTTTAATGACAACCAGATAAATACAAATACTGAAGAACCTGATTTGGTTCTTACCAAGTTTAAAATTGATAATAAGGACATAGACTACAACAAAGCTGATTCCCCTTTGCAAAAGCACATTAGCTTTACCCAATCTTTGGAGCTTGAACATAATCAAACGGCTATAGCCATTGAGTATGTAGCATTGAATTATATTTCATCAGCTAAAAATAAGTATGCCTATAAGTTGGATGGTCTGGAAAATGAGTGGCGTGACGTGGGAAGTCAACGTGTGGCACACTATTCTAATATACCAGCAGGAACCTATGCCTTTATGGTAAAAGCTTCCAATAACGATGGTATTTGGACTTCTGAGCCATTGACACTAGACATCAAAGTATTGCCACATCCTTTACAATCAAGGCTAGCATATTCAATTTATTTATTGCTCTTTCTATTTCTCAATGCTTTTATCATTTGGCTGGTAAAAGTCTTTACAAGAAAGAAGCAACAAGTAGAAGTAGCACAAATTGAACGAGATACAGAAAAAGATTTAACTCAATTTAAATTACAATTTTTCACAAACATTTCACATGAATTACGTACTCACCTTACCTTAATAGTATACCCTATAAACAAAATATTGAAAAACCAGAATCGAGCTGATGACGATCAAACCTTGCTCGATCGGGTTGATTTAAATTTAACACGCTTGGTAAAACTTACCGATGAAATTATTGATTTTAGAAAAGTAGAACAAGGAAAAACAAGTTTGACATTGCAAAAATCGAATATTGTGGAATTCCTGCAGGAAATCACTAACTTATTTATACACATTGCTAAAGAGCATGAGATGAAATTTGAGTTTGAAACGGATCAGCCCGAACTAATTTGGTGTTTTGACCAAGAAAAACTAAAAAAGATAGTGTTCAACCTGCTTACAAATGCATTTAAATATACCCCAAATGGAGGATCGGTAAAATTGTCTGTAGAACAATTGAATCCAAAAAATGGGAGTGAAGAAAAACTAAGGATTTCTATAGCGGATAATGGCATTGGAATAAAACAAGAAGACCAGCCTTATATTTTCGATAGATTCTATAATTCTGGCAAAGAACAGCTACAGAACAATTTGCAAAGTAGTTCAGGAATAGGTCTGGCTCTCGTAAAACGGTTAGTAGAACTTCAGAAAGGAACTATTTATGTAGACAGTGTACTTGGTAAAGGGAGCAATTTTTACTTAGAATTAGAAAAACAAGAGTGTGCTGATGTACAAACAATCCCTACAAGCCCTACAAGCCCTAATTACAGTAGCGTTGTACATGAGAAATGGGAGGATATACTCAATTTGGAGCGGAGAAACGTTCAGGAAGAACTCATGATAACAAATGAATTAAAGCCAGAAGAAGTGCCTGTGGTTTTGGTCGTTGACGACAATAAGGAAATTTGTATGATCCTGAATGATATATTAAGTCATCATTATAAAGTCTTAATTGCTAGTAACGGAAAGCAAGCATTGAAAATTGCAGACAAGAAAAACATAGACTTGGTAGTGAGCGATATAATGATGCCCGTAATGGATGGTATTGAACTCTGCAATAAATTAAAAAGCGATATTAAAACCTCACATATCCCTGTGGTACTGCTTACAGCCAAATCGGGTATAGAAAATGAGTTGCATGGATTGCGTATTGGGGCAGATGCCTATCTTACAAAACCATTTAATAATGAAAAGTTCTCATTAACGGTTGGGAATATTATTAGCAATAGAAAAAAAATACAGCTTTCATTTAAAGGAGAAAAGGCAGAAGAACAAAGCCAACCTGAAATGAATCCACTTGATAAGAAATTAATTGATAGAATATTTAAAGTTATCAATAAGAATCTATCAGATGTCAATCTATCTGTAGATCTGTTGGGTAAGGAAGCCGGATTGAGCCGTATGCATTTATTTAGAAAATTAAAGGCATTGACTGGGGAGTCTCCCAGTGAATTGGTAAAAAGAATACGACTAGAGAAAAGCAAAGTACTAATTGAAAAAGGCACCTTAAGTATTACTGAAATCTCCTACGATACTGGATTTAGTACGCCAGGTAATTTTTCTACCGCCTTTAAGAAATTTTATGGTGACACGCCTGCTCAATACCGTTCTAAATATTTTAAAAGTAGTTCTAAATAGGGTTTGTCTAAAAAATCTGAGTTTGACTTAAGATTTAAAGTAAGTGTTTCGTTTAAAACGCTTGTTTTCAATACGATAATTACGTAGAAAACCGACTTTATGGATAAAAATTAAATAGCCTCAAAAACTATTATTAGCCAAGATTTTTACATCCATGTTACCAGCCAACACCTTTTTGTTACATAACAAATTAACGAAACACGCCTTATCCTATATTTTTGTAATAAAGTAAAAAATAGTGTCTATAAAAAACCAAAAAGTTTCTTATATTTTTACAAAGATCCTTTTCGACCACTTTTCTAAATCAAAAATAATACGAATGACTACCAAAATGAAATCAAACCCTTTATTATTCCTTGTAATTATAATCATTGCATTTGTGCAGTGCACAGTACCTATAAAAACCTCGCAAGCCGATTTTGAAACCATTGTATCCGGTTTTAAAACACCAACCGATGATAATACCCTATGGTGTTATTGGTATTGGATTGCCGATGATATTTCAAAAGAAGGCATCACCAAAGATTTGGAAGCGATGAAAGCAGCCGGAATTGGAGCTGCACTTATTGGAAATATCAATCCGGAAGAAAAAGACGGGCCTGTACCCATGCTAAGCGAAGCATGGTGGGATCATATGGTACATGCTGTAAACGAAGGGAAACGCCTTGGGGTAGATATAGGGTCTTTTAACTGCCCTGGATGGAGTATGTCTGGTGGCCCTTGGATTACTAGTGATAAAGCCATGCGTCATATTGTATATTCAGAGACTACGGTTTCTGGAGGGAATAAAATGGCCGTAAAATTGGATCGCCCCAAAGCAGAGTTTCAAGATGTATATGTTTTGGCTTTTCCTAAGAATGCAAAAGAAAGTGTTGTTCTGAACAATTCCAATACCAATATTTTAAGTACACCATCCATAGAAGGTGCAAAAAATTTAATCGATGGCAATACAAATCTCGGTGTAAATTTTACTTCAAAAGAATACACGATCACTTTCAAAGCAAACGACTTCATTGAAGCGCGAAGCATTCAATTGTACTCTGGAGACAATAATTTAATGGTTCATTGTGAGTTGCAGGCCTTTGTTGACAACAAGTATGTAACGATCAAAGAATTTGATTTTGATCGTCGATATTTTGATGGAAAGACTGGTCCAATTTCAATGGGGCCTTTATTTATTTCTTTGCCCGAAACAAGGTCTGATACATTTAGATTGATCTGTAAGAATATACGTGTAATGGCGGCGTTTGGTGACGGTTCAAAAGGGGGATCCGGTTTTTCTGAAATTGTAATTTCAGAAGGGGTAGTAGTTGAAGATTATATAGATAAATCATTGGGGAGAATGCACCCAACGCCATACCCAAAAGCAGATTCGTATGTTTGGAAAACGGGAGCAGAAATAGAAAATAAAGACCTGGTAATCGCTCAAGAAGGTGTATTGGATTTATCGGATAAAATGGATGCTGACGGTAATCTTAATTGGGAGGCTCCCGAAGGCGAATGGACAGTGATGCGTTTTGGTATGACACCAACTGGTGTAGAAAATCATCCAGCAGCACCTCAAGGTAAAGGCTATGAAGTTGATAAAGCTAATCGTGAATTGGCACGTTTCCATTACGAAAATTATATTGGTGAGTTGCTAAAACGAATTCCTGAAGAGAGCAAAAGTGCTTTTAAATATGTGATTGCCGATAGTTATGAGACAGGATCTCAAAATTGGACGGATGATTTTACGCAAAAATTTGAAGATCGCTATGGATACAACCCAATAAAATACCTACCTGTATTTTCTGGAAGAATTGTGGGAAGTGTGCAGGAGTCGGATCGATTTTTATGGGATTTACGCCGTGCTGTGGCTGATGATGTCGCCTATGAATATGTGGGTGGATTAAAAGAAATTGCCAATGAAGACGGTCTGAAATTGTGGTTAGAAAATTACGGGCATTGGGGATTTCCTTCTGAATTTTTAATGTATGGAGGGCAATCTGATTTTGTTAGCGGTGAATATTGGAATGAAGGAACCTTGGGTGATATTGAGTGTAAAGCAGCTTCTTCGGCAGCCCATATTTATGGTAAAGGGAGAACTTCAGCAGAATGCTTTACTGCCGGACAACGCTCTTTTGTAAGACATCCAGCCATGTTAAAAAAACGTGGAGATTGGGGAATGACAGAAGGAATTAATCATCATGTATTGCATTTATATATTCATCAACCAGATAGTGATAAAGTTCCTGGATCAAATGCCTGGTTCAGTACCGAATTCAACAGACAAAACACCTGGTTTGAACAAGGCAAAACCTATTTTGATTATATAAGAAGATCGCAACACTTATTGCAACAAGGAACCTATGCGGCAGACCTGTGTTATTTTATTGGAGAAGATGCACCCATTATGACCGGTGCTACAAATCCGGCAGTGCCAAAAGGATACTCTTTTGATTATATCAATGCCGAAGTCATCATGAACAGGATGACCGTAAAAGATGGAAGGTTGGTATTGCCAGATGGTATGAATTACGGGTTGATGGTATTGCCTCCATTGGAAACCATGCGTCCAGAATTATTAGCCAAGTTGGAACAATTGGTTTCCGAAGGTGGTAAAATATATGGACAAGCTCCTAAATTATCACCGAGTTTACAAAATTATCCGCAGAGCGATGAAGAAGTGAAAATCCTAACTTCCAAATTATGGGCCGGAGATGCAAAAATCAAAAGCTACGGTAAAGGTGCTGTAATTGTGGATATTCCTTTGCAGGACGCTTTGAATGCCTTTGATATTACTAAAGATGTTGCTGTTAGTGATGACGTGTTATGGACGCACCGAGAACAAGAAGGGTTGGAGATTTATTTCTTGACCAATCAAAGTGGGAAAGATATTGATGTAAATCCTTCATTTAGAGTAGAAGGATTAAAACCACAACTTTGGGATGCCGTTACTGGTGAAATTAAAGAATTGTCTGATTATACGGTTGCTGATGGAAGAACCAGTATTCCGCTAAAAATGGAAGTGGATCGTAGTTGGTTTGTGGTATTTAGTAATGCATCAAATGATTTTGTTGAAAAAGGGACTATCGAAAATACCCCAGAATACCAAGTAGCTCAAACTATTGATACTCCTTGGAAAATCAACTTTGAAAGCAAGAATATTGCACCAGAAACCATTAGAACATCTGAATTGATGGATTGGTCAGAAAGCGAGGATAACTTGTTGAAATATTATTCAGGAAAAGCGAATTATACCACTACGTTTAGCTATCAAAAGTCAGATGTTAAAGATGTTGCGATAGATTTAGGAAAGGTGGGTGTAATGGCAACTGTAACATTAAATGGTAAAGAAGTTGGAACCACATGGATGGCCCCATATCGCTTAAATATTACTGACGCTTTACAAGACGGAGAAAATAAATTAGAAATTAAAGTGGTCAATGTCTGGCGAAATAGACTAACAGGAGATAAGGCCTTGCCATTAGAGGAACGTACAACTTCTGTGTTGGTGGATCAAATTACTCCTGCAGAGGAAATGAGTGCATCCGGTTTGATGGGACCTGTGAGGATTCAAGTTATAAAATAGAACAACATGAAAAATAAATTATTAGTAGTATTCATATTTGCAGTTGAAATGCTTTCAATAGCCAGCCTGCCTATTTTTGCACAAGACAAAAAAGAACAAAAGTATGACCTTCAGTCTCAGTTTAAAAACCCTTCAGAGGAGACCAAGCCGTGGAGCTACTGGTATTGGGTCAATGGCGATATCTCGGAAGAAGGGATTACGAAAGATTTGGAGAACATGGCCGAGGTCGGCATTAAAGAGGTGATCCTCATGAATGTGTCGAGTAAGGTGAAAACGAATAAAGACCGGTCTGTTTCCATCCTTTCGCCCGAATGGAACGAACTGAACCGATACGCCCTGCGCGAAGCGAATCGCCTCAACGTGGGAGTCAATATAGCCAACTGCCCCGGCTGGAGTCTGTCAGGCGGTCCGTGGATTAAGCCAGAACAATCTATGCGACGCGTAATTTGGAAGGAGTTCGAGTCGAGCGGAGGCACATTCCACCAAAATGTACGCGCAGAAGGAGTGCCCGGAGGAGGTAGTCAGGATATTGCCGTGCTGGCCGTTCCCAAACTCACGAGCATTTCGGTTGAAGGAGAACGCTCAAAAATGAAGTACATTTTCGAGCACACTAAACCGTTCACCGCCCGTTCATTATCGGTTTCCGGTGGGCTGAAAGGATCTCTGTTTGCTGTACGTAACGGTAAACGCGAGTTGGTAACAAAAATCGATATCACACCAAGGTTCACCAGAACGGACTTTATGGTCAATGAAGATGAAACCGTCAGTTTTTCCGATATTAAAGCGCAGCGGTTTGAACTCGACTATGAGCCAGCTAAAAACAGATGGGACCCAAAGATGCCAGCTCCTGCTCGCGTTACCCTCTCCTCCGAGTCGAAAGTAGCACAGGTGCTCTACAAACAAATGGGACGGCTGGATCCCACACCCTATCCCACCTGGAATTCTTATATTTTTGAGAACACAGTAGAGCCGAAAGATGCCAACCAACTCATTAACCAAAAACAAATTATCAATCTCAGCAACCAGCTCTCTGCTGATGGTGTCTTGGATTGTAAACTGCCCAAAGGCGACTGGCGCATCATCTATTTCGGGATGATCACCACGGGGAAGAAAAATCATCCGGCAGAGCCTTCCGCGACTGGGCTGGAAGTTGATAAAATTAGTCGGATTCACTTACGGCATCACTTCGATTCGTATATTGGCGTATTGCTCAACCAGATGACCGCCGAAGAAAAAGCGGCCTTCAAGGGCGTCACCATCGACAGCTATCACGCCGGATCGCAAAATTGGACCGACGGATTTACCGCCGAGTTTGAAAAAAGGAACGGGTACAATCCGATTCTCTTCCTGCCTGTCTTTACCAGCACGGTGATAAATAGCGCCAAAAAAACCGATCAATTCCTTTGGGATTTGCGCCGTACGATTGCGGATATGATTGCCGAAAACTATGTCGGCGGCCTCCGCGACCTGGCGCACGAACACGATATGACACTCACGGTGGAGAATTATGGACACTGGGGCTTCGCCGGTGACTTCACCATTTACGGCGGCTATAGCGATAATATTAGCGGCGAGTTCTTCTCGAAAGGAGATCTGGGCGATACTGAATGCCGCGGGGCCAGTTCGACCGCACATATCTATGGGAAGAACAAGGTGCATTCCGAGGCGTTTACGAGCAATCTTAACTTAGCCGATATCCCTTACGAAATCAAGGCGCGTAGCGAACGGATGTTTTGCGATGGGATCAATCACCTTATCCTGCACGCCTGTGTCCATCAGCCACGAGATGGTGGGATGCCCGGGAAAAATTTTGAGTTCGGTACCACTTTCCACCGCAATATGCCTTGGTTCAACGAATCCCAATCGTGGATAAAATATCTGCAGCGCCTTCACACGATGTTGCAGTGGGGTGACCCCGCCAACGATGTGCTGGTCTATATCGGCGACTTCGCACCACAGATGACCGGTCCTGCGAACCCCGTTCCAAACGGCTATCACTACGATTACGTTGGGTCAGACGCGATTCTGCGTAAACTCGATGTGGTGAACGGGAAATGGGTTACCTACGATGAAAACAATCCTAAAAGAATTTCGGCGAGATGGCCGGTGATGACCATTCCGAACACGCTTAAATACATCCGCCCTCACATCCAGAAGCGGATAGATGAGTTAGAGAAAAAAGGCGGCAAGATTATCCGCTCCGTTCCCGTAAGCGCGAAACAACTCGCCGCGCTGAACATCAAACCCGCCTTTTCCGGCGAGAGCTGTTCGATTCGCTGGATCGAGCGAAAACTTGGCGATGAAAACCTGTTCTTCCTTTCCAACTTCGAAAAAACGGGTGCATTTACGGTAACGCTACGCACAAAAGGAAAACAGCCGGTACTGATGAATCCGGTGACGGGCGAAATCAAAAAAATCGCGCGCTACGAAGAGACGGCAAACGGAACGAAAATCGAAATCAACGTGAACGACATCGCCGATTCTTTTTTCTTGCTGTTCCGCAAAAAAGGAACCGCACCGTCGGTCGTGAAAGCCTCCGCGTCCCCTACCATACTCGACCTATTCTTTGACGACAAAAATGAACTCGTTGCTGAAACCGAAAAGGCTGGAACATATACGCTGACGATGAGCAACGGGAAAACGCGTTCATTCACAATCAAAGAAGATTCGGAATCGCTGAAAATCACCGACTGGAAAACCGAATCGACCGATAACGAGGGCTTCACTGAAACGCGTGTTACTGAGTTTAAACTTCCAGCAAGTTTCGCCAAAGATCAGCGCATGGTTTTGGATTTGGGGAAAGTGGAAATTATGGCGCAGGTCACGATTAACGGCAAAACCTTCAACACGCTTTGGATGCCACCATTTACATTGGATGTAACCGACGCGCTTAAATCTGGAACAAACAAAATCGCGGTTCGCGTTACTTCCACTACGGAAGGTAAACCGAAAATGGACGAACCCGTGCAATTGAAAAAGATAACGAAAAGGATAATAAAATGAAAAAGAAATTTGTTATGATTCCTATTGGAATCGCAATATTAGCGGCTATTCTTCAGGTTATTGACCAATTATTAGTAGGAGTTCTTCCTATTGCTAACAATGGTTTTGCATGGATTGCATTCCAGACTTGGGCATTGTATTTCCTTGCAGGTTCTACTGCTAAAGGTGGATTGAAGAGTTTAATAGGAGCTGCAACAGGAGTTGTGGCATCTATACTCATTATATCATTTGCAGGCGTGTTAGGCTCTATAGGCTTTTGGGCTGTACCAACTTCAATACTAATACTAGTTGGACCTGTGATATGGTTAGAGAAAGTAAAGTGGTTAGACTTTGTTCCTTCAATATTTATCGGGGCAGGTGTTTTCTTTGCTTTGATGAATTACTGGGATAATACAACATTTGCAATATCAGCTCAGATAACATTGCTTTATACTGCCATAGGTTTAGTATTTGGTTATGTAACAGTTGAATTGCGTAAGTGGTACGAATCAAAATAATAATCCAATGAGAAAAATCCATCTAATTATAGTTTTAATGTTGCTTTTGAGCTTGGCTTTAAGCGCACAACGCCCTAATATCGTATTCAAAATGGCAGATGACTTGGGAGGAAGCGATTTGCCAACCTATATTACGGCACTATTGCCGCATAATTTATTAACGAGCTATTGAGTATTATGGAAGAATTATTTAATATTAAAGGAAAAAAAGGAATAATTACCGGAGCATCGGGTGGTATTGGTAGCACCTTGGCTCAGGCTTTAGCTTCAAGAGGAGCTATGTTAGGACTTGTGGATATTGATACATCTAAGTCTGGTCAAATGACTAAAACGTTAGAGCAGGAATTTGGTGTAACGGTAAAAGCTTATGAGTGTGATGTAACAAATCCTGACTCAGTAAATGCTATGATGGATGCTTTTGTTGCAGACTTCGGGCAGTTAGATTTTATCTTGAATAATGCGGGAATAGCCAATATTGAAAAAGCAATTGATATATCATATGACGATTTCAAAAAGGTTATAGATGTTAACCTTAATGGCGTATTCTTAACAGCACAGGCTGCCGCTAAAGTGATGAAAAATCAAAAGTCAGGTGGTAGTATTATCAATACTGCATCTATATCTGCTCATGTTATTAATATACCACAAACTATTGCTAACTACTGTGCATCTAAGGCAGGAGTGAAGAATTTGACGAAAGCACTTGCTGTAGAGTGGGCTGAAATGGGAATACGTGTAAATAGTGTGAGCCCTGGTTATATTGAAACAGAATTAGTTGCTGAGATGAAGTCGTATCATGCTGCATGGAAATCTAAGATTCCTATGGATAGATTAGGAACTCCAGAAGATTTAATAGGGCTTTTTGTATACCTTATTAGTGACTCTTCGGCATACATGACAGGTAGTGACCTGATTATTGATGGAGGATACACATCACTTTAAAAAATAAAGAAATGAATTTAGAGCAAATTGCAGGAATGGTTGACTTAAGCTGTGTAAGAGCTAATAGCACCATAGAAGAGATTGATGCTTCAGTAGCATTGGCCGAAAAATATGGCGTTATCTGTTTGTTTGCACTACCTGCCCACACCCCTTATTTAATAGAGAAGAGTAGCCATCTGACTAAAACTTTTGTAGGTGGACCAGTTGCTTTTCCTGCAGGTGCAGTTACTACTAAGATTAAAGCGTTGGAAGCTAAAGAGATGGTGGATATGGGGTGTAAGGAGATTGATATGGTGAATAATATCGCCTGGCTTAAAGCTGGAAAATATGATAAGTATGCAGACGATGTTAAAGCTGTCATAGATGCTTGTGGCGTTCCAGTGAAAGTTATTTTAGAGAGTGCACACCTGAATGATTTTGAAATCCAGAAGGCAAGTGAGTTATGTGCTCAGGCTGGAGTTGATTATGTGAAGACTGGTACTGGATGGTCTGATGGTGGCACTACGATAAAGATAATATCCTTAATTAAGGATGCTGTGGGTGGTGCATGTAAGATAAAAGCTGCTGGAGGTATTAAAGATCTTCAAACTTTAATGGAGATTTATGATGCAGGTGCAACACGTTTTGGAATAGGTGTGCGTAGTGCAGAATCTATTTTCTCTGAATTAGAAAATAAATAAATTAATTATGGAGGCAGTTTTAGCTTTTGACCTTGGTACAGGCGGTAATAAGGTGAATTTATATTATGCTAATGGAGAGTTAGCGTATAGTAGTTTTTTCTCTTATGATACAAAATATCCAGGCTCTGGATTGCACGAGCAACGACCCGATGATTGGTTTGATGCCTGTTTGAAGGGGACAAAAGATGTTCTTGAGAAAACAGGTGTGAATCCCAAGGAAATACGTGCCATAGCCGTTTCTGGTCATAGTCTAGGATGTGTGCCTATTAGTAAAAATGGTGAATTACTCCTGGAATATGTGCCAATATGGTCTGATGGAAGAGGTGCAAAACAAGGTGAAGCTTTCTTTCAAACGATAGATGAGGAGTTGTGGTATAATACCACAGGGAATGGTTTTCCTGCAGGTTTATATACTGCTTTTAAATTGAAGTGGTATAAAGAAAATGTGCCTGAAGTCTTTTCTAAAATAGATAAGGTGATAGGCACAAAAGATTATATCAATTATAGATTAACAGATGAACTGGTTACAGACTATAGTTATGCTTCTGGCAGTGGTGTCTATAATTTAAAAAAATGGGGTTATGAAACCTCTTTCATAGAAGCCTTAGGATTGAATCCCGACATTTTTCCACAGATAATACCTTCTACTGGGGTGGTGGGGAACTTAACCTCGCAGGCAGCTAAATTATTGGGCTTAACAACAGATGTAAAGGTAGTAGCAGGAGGCGTTGACAACTCTTGTATGGCTCTTGGAGCAGGAAATACCTGTGCAGGTAGATTATATGCGTCGCTGGGTTCTTCATCGTGGGTGGCTGTGTCTGACACACATCCACTGCTTGATGTGAAAACACGACCGTATGTTTTTACACATGTGATGCCTGAAATGTACACCTCTGCATTGGGTACATTCTCTTCAGGAACGACTTTTCAGTGGGTTAAGAATAATTTCTGTAAAGATTTAATTTTAGAATCTGAAAAAACAGGAAAGAATGTATATGAAATGATGATTGCAGAAGCAATGCAGTCTTCTATTGGAGCCAACGATTTAATACTGAATCCCAGTTTAGCAGGAGGGTCATCATTAGATGTAAGTCCTGATGTTAGAGGGTTTATATCAAACATTGATTTAAAACATACGCGTGGAGATGTGGTACGTGCTGCAATGGAGGGCATCTCGTATAGCTTATGGACAATTATTGAGGGATTACGTTCTATGAGTGATGTGAGCGATACGATACGTTTGGTTGGTGGAGGTAGCATCAATGCTTTTTGGAGACAAATGTATGCAGATGCTATGAATATAAAGGTAGAAAAAACCAATATTGGGCAAGAAGCTGCTGCACTTGGCGCAGCCACACTCGCAGCCATTGGCGCAGGCATATGGACAGACTTTAGTATGATAGATAAGATTCACAAAGTAGAGGCAAAGCACAAAATAGATGCAAAAAATGCAGAAAAATATTCTGATTTGATGAAGAAGATAAAAACACGAACAATGATGAATTTTAAGGGATAGAAAGGATGAGATGTAGTCTGGTTTTCTAATCAACTCTTTACAAAAGATTAACGGACTGTTGTACTAAAATTAGAAGCCCCCTAAAGTTAATAAAATTCTGAGAAAAGAGGCTAACGGGTTCTGCCTCTGTCCTCAGAAATCGAAAAAAACTAATTTTTAGAACCCACCATAAATATTTTAAGATGAAAAAAGTAGTATTGATGTTTTTTAGTGCGAGTTTATTGTTGTTTTTTAGTTGTCAAAATTCTCAACAACAGTCAAAGTTGCTAGTGACTTTACCTAGTTATGTTCCTACACCAGATGGTATGGCAATAGATCCTGCTACTGGTGATTTAATAGTGGCTTGCCCAAACTACTCCGACATAAGTCAGCCAGCTGTTCTTATCAGGGTGAATAATAAAATGGAAGTTTCTAAATGGGTTGAAGTGCCAATTATTCCTGAGACTGGTGTGGCGGCTCCTATGGGTATCGTTATAGATGATGATGGTACTATTTATATTTGTGATAATCAAGGATGGCGAGGCACTAAAGAGGGGCAAAATATGGGACGGATTATAAAGTTTAAAGTGAAAAATAATAAGGTGGTTGATTTTGGTGTAATTGCTCATGGCATGGAGCACCCCAATGGTATTAAGATAAAAGGTGATTATCTTTATGTGACTCAAAGCATGCTTTCGCCTATTAAGGATGCTTCTGGTCTACTCGTTAGTGGAGTAAATCGTTTTCATAAGAACGACAGAAACCTTAAGGTGAATAATGACAAGAGTGACAAGAGTCTTTTATTGACTGTTGTTACCAACAACAAAGATGTACAGTATGGGCTAGATGGGATAGCTTTTGATAAGAAAGGTGATCTGTATGTAGGTAATTTTGGTGATGGTTCTGTCTTAAAATATACGTTTAATAAAGATTTGAGTGTAAATGATTGTGGTGTTTGGGCCAAAAATTCGGAACACCTTGCTACTTCAGACGGCATCAATTTTGATGACAAAGGGAATCTTTGGATAGCTGATTTTTCTGCAAATGCTGTAGCTAAAGTGACTCCTGATGGCACAGTGCTAAGAGTTGCCGAAAGTCTTGATTGTGATGGTTCTAAAGGAGGACTTGACCAACCTGGAGAACCTATTTTGTGGAATGGCAAAATTGTACTGAGTTGCTTTGATGCTGTGACTGATGCTGGACAAGTAAATTGTAAACACGATAAACCGCATACTTTAGCTTATGTAATCCCTTAAGAAAGCTGCTGCACTTGGCGCAGCCACACTCGCAACCATTGGCGCAGGCATATGGACCGACTTTAGTATGATAGATAAGATTCACACAGTAGAGGCTACGCACAAAATAGATGCAAAAAATGCAGAAAAATATTCTGATTTGATGCAGAAGATAAAAACACGAACAATGATGAATTTTAAGGGATAGAAAGGATGAGATGTAGTCTGGTTTTCTAATCAATTCTTTATAAAAGATTAACGGATTGTTGTTTATTACAAAAAAAACTTTTTACATTAAAACGTTCTTGAATCCTGATATTATGCCAATCAAGAGTTGAGAAAGATATTTCAAACCCATAAAATTATAGAAATAATGAAAAATAAAAAATCACTACTCAGTCTTGCGATAATGATGTTTGCCATGCAAATGTTTGCGCAAGAAATAAAACACAAAGTACTCATAGGTGTCTATGGAGGAGGAGTAAGTCCAATAGCAATAATAGACTATGATGGCAGTACTATATGGGAGCATCCTATAAAAATAGCTTGCAATGATATAGCGTATCTTAAAGATGGTAATATTCTCTATTGTGACAAAAAAGAGGTAAATATTACAAATAGAAACAATGAGATACTATGGACATACAAGTGTGACCCAAAATTTGAAATGCACACTGCTTCAGAAACAAAGAATGGGAATATACTTCTTGTGGAGTGTGGTACTCCTGCTCGGTTATTAGAGATAAATAGAAACAATAAAGTTAAAGTTGAAATAGAAATACCTACTAATACAGATAAAAAACATCGTCAATTTAGAAATATCCGTAAAACAATTGATGATACATACCTTATACCTTACCTCGAAGGGGAAAAAGTGTGTGAGTTCGACAAAAAAGGCAAACTAATAAGAACAATAAAAGCGCCGGGTGATAATTATTTAGCAATTCGTTTAAAAAATGGAAATACTATGATAGCCTGTGGAGATGCACATTGCTTAATTGAAGTTGACATAAATGATAATATTGTGTGGAGATTAGATGAAAATGACCTTGAGGGAAACACTTTATTTTTTGTTGCAGATTTTGAAGTTTTACCAAATGGTAATATTATGATTGCAAACTGGGGAGGTCATGGACACTTGAGAGAACAAGCCCAACTAATAGAAATAACCAGAGATAAAAAAGTAGTTTGGTCGTACACAAATTGGAATGATTTTGGTACGATCTCTACCTTTAAAGTTTTGGATAATATATAGCGTTATAAAATTATGAAAACAGCAATGTATCTTGTACTTGAGAGGAAAATGACATGACAGGACAGGACAGGACAGGACACATTCATGATTGCATTGGGTTAAATTTGAAACAGCACAACTAGAAAACATTCTATTAGCAGCACCTGAAAATAAAACAGCAAGTAACATTTCTTTTAAATTGAAGGGCAGTGCAAGATTCATCCATGCTTGGATTAGATAAAATTTAACTAAAAATAAAATGAGAAACAACATTCTATCAATAATTAACTTTGTTTTAATCCTGATGCTTGCCCAAAGCTGTCAGAAAACAACTAAAACCCACGAGCCATCACGATTTGAGAAAAAAGCCGCTATTGACCCACCTGTTACCTATACAGGTAACTACCTAACAGGAATTGATTTCCCAGTGGGTGCATTGGGCGGAAGTGTGATTCGTATGAATGGAAAAGCCGAGCAATGTAAATGAGGTTCATGCACTATGGTTGCGTTTGGTGAATCAGAAGTGGAGTTGTTTGAAATTGAGGGCTTTCAAATTGGAAAAAAATAAAAATATGATCAAATGAAATATAAGCTTTTACGAAACATAAGTACCGTCACTTGCTTAATACTAGTCTTGTTTTCTTGTTCGGATCGGACAAAACAACAAAACAATCGTACCCCCAACTCACAGGTAATTTTAGAGACACAAGATTGGAAATCGGAACTAGTGGAAACGCTAAAACTTTTTGGCCACAGAAACTGGATCGTTGTTGCTGATGGAGCTTATCCGAAGCAAAGCAATCCGGCCATTAAAACCATCACCATTGCTGAGAGTCAATTGGAGGTCGTTAGGTTTGTAAATCAGTATATTGAAAAATCAGTACATGTAGATGCTAACATTTTTATAGACAAAGAAATGGAATTTGTACCTGAGAAAGATGCAAATGGAATTGATGCCTATAGTGCTGAATTGCATGAGTTATTAGCGGGAAAACCAGTAAAAAAGAAGTTGCATGAGGATATTATCGGAGCATTGGATGAATCGGCAAAATTATTTAATGTACTCATCATTAAGACAGATTTGACCATCCCTTATACTTCTGTCTTTTTTCAATTGGAATGTGGCTATTGGAATGCAACTGCTGAAGAGAAATTAAGAAGAAATATCCCTAATTAATTATTAAAAATACATTTGTGACGATATAAGTTACTTCAATAAAAAAAAACAGAAAGTTAAAATAAAATGAGAAACAACATTCTATCAATAATTAACTTTGTTTTAATCCTGCTGCTTGCCCAAAGCTGTCAGAAAACAACTAAAACAAACGAACCAACACGATTTGAGAAAAAAGCCGCTATTGACCCACCTGTTACCTATACAGGTAACTACCTAACAGGAATTGATTTCCCAGTGGGTGCATTGGGCGGAAGTGTGATTCGTATGAATGGTAAAGCCGAACGCCAATGGTGGCAGATATTCAATAATTTTGAAGAACGAGCAGGATCAGGAATTGTTCCCAATAGTTTTTTTGCACTGCGTACCAAAACAAAAGGCAACACCGTAGTAAGAGCACTTCAAACGTCATCAGTAGGTGCTTTTACAGCCATGGATAGCTTGAGTTTTCAGGGAGAGTTTCCATTAGGTTGGTATCATTTTTCAGATACAGCTTTGCCTGTTGAAGTGAGCCTAGAAGCCTACAACCCATTGATTCCGATGGATGTAAAAAACTCAGCCATTCCCACTGGTATTTTTAATATTAAAGTAAAAAACAGGTCAGACAGCAAAGTAACCATTGACCTTTTAGCAACCCAACAAAACGCCGTTGGATTTACAGGTTATGATACCATTGTTGGACCCAATAGAAGAAGTGCAAAAGGCTACGGACAAAACAAGAATGCCATTATTTCGAAAGCAGGAGAAACCAGTATTCAAATGACAGGTCCAGCAGGGAGTATGCAACTGTCTGCTTATGCAGATGATGTAAGTTCCACGGCTTCATGGGAAGATGTAACGTCATTACACAGGGATTTCTCCGAGAATGGTAAACTAACAGGAGAAAAAACGGCATCAAGTCCTGATTCGGGAAAAACTGTTGATGGTGCGCTAGCTACAGGTTTTTCTCTACAACCCGGAGAAGAGAAAACAATCACGTTTGTACTGAGCTGGTACTTTCCAAAAGGATCTTTTGGAGCATTTGATAGAAATTGGCACGACTGGGCCTTTTTAAAAGGAGGTAGCATGTATGAAAACTGGTGGGCCAATGCCAATGATGTAGATCAATATATCAAAGAAAACTTTAGTTATTTAGAGTCGACTACAAAGTTGTACCACAAAACCATGTATTCTTCTAATATTCCTAGGTATGCCCTTGATAGAATTTCGTCCAATTTATGCGTATTAAAATCACCCACTGTCTTCTGGACCAAAGCAGGGTATTTTGGTATTTGGGAAAGCACCTCTAATAATGAGGTATGGGGAGGAAACTGCAAGCACGTAGGTCACTATGCCCAAGGACATGCCCGAGCATTTCCTGAAATAGGTAGAATTTTAAGAAAACAAGATTTGCACTCTATAACAAGAGAAGGATTGTTGCCTGCCAGAGATGGAGGAAATGTAGATGCTATGGACGGACATTTCGGTTCCATATTGGGCGTTTATCGGGAGCATTTGCTTTCAGACAATGATGAGTTTTTATACACATGCTGGCCGCGGACCAAGAAAGCAATTGACTACGCTATCAATAGGTTTGACGCGGACAAAGATGGCATGTTAACAGGTGATCACCACAATACTTTAGATTGTAATGCTTCTGGAACTTCGCCGTGGATAGGCACCCTCTACATGGCTGCATTAAAAGCCTGTGAGCAGATGGCAATAATTGTCGGAGATCAAAAAGCTGCGGAAAGCTACCAGGCTATTTGGAGTGTAGGTGTCAAAAATCAAAACGAACAACTCTGGAATGAAAAGTTGGGTCATTACGTAGAAAAATCTGAATTCCTTGAAATTAAAGGCAAGCGTATGAAGGTAATGACAGATGCTACCAATATCGATATGTTATTGGGTCAATGGTGGGCAAATCAATTAAATCTGGGACAACTCTATCCTGTGGATCGTACCAAACAGTCGTTGGCCAAAATTCACAAAAACAACAAATTCACAGACGTAGAAGGATCAGGCTACAAGGCCGCATTTAGAGACTTTCTTGGAACAGGAGATACAGGCTGGTTTATGAATACCTACCCAGGAGAAATACCCAAAAACACCATTTTATATCATAACGAAGTCATGAGTGGATTTGAATATGCCGCAGCCTCGACCATGCTTCAGTACGGAATGCTCGAAGAGGGCATGGATATGATTGAACGTATTTCTGAGAGATATGACGGGAGATTTAGAGGAAAAGGGGAAGTGCATATGGCCAATAACTCTTGCGTGTTTGGAACAGGTAGTCCTTTTGGAGAAGACGAATGTGGTGATTTTTATACCAGAGCTATGAGTAGCTGGTCAGCCCTCTTAGCCTTACAAGGTTTTATCTACGACGGGCCAAAACAAACCATTGGGTTTAAACCAACATGGCAACCCGAAGATCATGCCTCTTTCTTTACGACATCTAAGGCTTGGGGTTTGTTTACACAAACACAATCCCAAACAGCTCAAACGGCTGAAATAGCTATTAAATTTGGAACATCACAACTAGAGAATATCCTACTGGCAGCACCGGAAAATAAAACAGCAAGTAACATTTCTGTTAAATTGAATGGCGTTGAACAAGCCATTGAAAGTAGCAAGCAGGATGGAAATACAATTAGCATTCATTTGAAATCGACCATTGAAGTCAAGGCAGGTGTAACGCTTGCAGTTTCTTTCGGTTTAATCCATAATTAAATTATGAACAACACCATAGAAGATATAGTTTACGAAGCACACAAACAAGGTAAAAGAGAAGACTTACTAAAAAGCCTCAAGGAAATTCGAAAAACAAATCCAAATATGAACCTAGCAGGCCTTTATCAATTGGCATATGAACAATTGGAGTAATTAGGTTAAATTCCAATTTCCATTCAAAAAATAAATAAATTATACTCAAAAATGAAAAATAAATTATTAGTAGGATTAAGCGTTACTTTGATTCTAATGAGTTGTCAGCAAACTAAAAAAACAATAACTAAAAGTGCGGACCTTAAAAAGCCAAATGTGTTACTCATCGCAGTAGATGATCTTAATGACTGGATCGGTGTTATGGGCGGACATCCGCAAGCAAAAACACCCAATATGGATCGATTGGCTGCACGTGGTGTCCTCTTTAGCAATGCCCAATGTCAGTCGCCGGTGTGCAACCCATCTCGTGCCAGTTTAATGACCTCATTGTATCCAAGTACTTCTGGTATTTATTTTTTGGATCCCGATCTTAAGGAATCACCTGTAGCCATTAAGAGTACACTCATGCCTCAACGTTTCCAAGAGGAAGGCTATAATGTATTTGGTGCAGGAAAACTGTTTCACAATAAAGTAGGCCAAAATGAAACCTATATACCAAATTATGCAGGACAATTTGGAGGCTTTGGCCCAATGCCTAAAGAAAAAATAAGCGATTACCCAGGGCATCCGCTCTGGGATTGGGGTGTTTATCCCGAGCGCGACGATCAAATGCCTGATTATAAAATTGCAAGTTGGGCAGAAAAAAAATTTGCAGAAAAACAGGAAGAACCCTTTTGGATGGGCGTAGGTTTTTACCGTCCACATGTACCACAGTTTGCCCCACAAAAGTGGTTTGACATGTACCCTATAGATAGTATTCAATTGCCCAAAGTGATCTCTGATGACTTGGCCGACATACCTTGCTATGGGGTCGACATTACAAGAGTCAATCATGTTTCACCTACACACGAATGGGTGATGGAAAATGACGCATGGAAGCCCATGGTACAATCCTATTTGGCTTGTGTCAGTTTTGTAGATGCACAGGTGGGTAGAGTGCTCGATGCTTTTGATAAAGGAGCGTATGGAGACAATACCTACATCGTGCTCTTTAGTGATCATGGTTTTCATATAGGTGAAAAGGAACGGCATGCCAAACGAAGTTTATGGGAAGATGGAGCTCGGGTTCCGATGATCATTGTGGGTCCAAATATACCTGAGGGAAAAGTCTGTGATAACCCCGTTCAATTATTAGATATCTACCCTACCTTGCTAGAATTAACAAATTTAGAACCCGACCCGATGCATGAAGGACATTCTTTGGTGCCCTTATTAAAAGAGGTTAAATCTGACTGGCCGCATATGGCCCGAACCAGTTTTGGCCCTGGAAATTATGCCATTACCTCAGAAGACTATCGATTTATCCAATACAATGATGGATCAGAAGAGTTTTACGACCGCTCCAATGATCCGCAAGAATGGTATAATGTGATTGATGACCCAACGTATAAGAAAATCATTCAACAACATAGAAATCAAATACCCAAAGACCGCTATGAAATCCTTGGAAAAGGGTCAACGGGGCATAAATCATTTTCAAAAACAGAACAAAACAGAACAAAACAGAACAAAAAATAAAATAAAATACAATACAATGAAACAATATTTAATCTTATTTGCAAGTCTAACTCTCGTTTTATCGAGTTGTCAGACAACCAAAAAAACAGCAACTAAAAGTAAGAACATTAAAAAACCCAACATCGTATTGATTCTCTCGGATGACCAGGCATGGAATGATTATGGTTTTATGGGGCACGATATTATTGAAACTCCCAATTTAGACAAATTGGCCTCACAAAGTGTCGTATTTAAACGAGGGTATGTGCCTACACCTATCTGTCGACCTTCTTTAATGACTCTTATTACTGGTCTCTATCCGCATCAACATAAAATTACGGGGAACGACCCAAAACGAGTATCCCGAAAACCTAAGTTCCCACGTGAAGAATTATTAGACAATATTGACAGCCTACCTTCTTTACCAAAAATATTAGCAGCGCAAGGATATTTGACGCATCAGTCGGGAAAATGGTGGGAAGGCGACTATAAAAGAGGTGGCTTTACTCATGGAATGACAGAAGGAAAGCGCCATGGAGACAAAGGATTGGACATTGGTAGAAAGGGAATGGATGCTGTTTTTAATTTTATAGAACATGCACAAACTGAAGATAAACCATTTTATACGTGGTACGCTCCATTTTTACCTCATACACCACACAATCCACCAGATAGCTTGTTTCAGAAATATGCAAAAAAAGTGGAATCAAAACACATTGCACGCTACTACGCCATGGTAGAATGGTTTGATATCACATGCGGACAGTTAGTAGACTATTTAGACGACAACAATTTAAGAGAAAACACCTTAATCTATTATGTTTGTGATAATGGCTGGATACAACAGCCCAACAGTGGAAGATTTGATGTTGGCAGTAAACAAACCCCTATGGAAGGTGGTGTAAGAACTCCTATTATGTTTTCTATGCCGGGAACATTGAAGCCATCTTCGAGAGATGACTTGGTTTCTAGTATTGATTTCGTACCCACTATTTTGAATGCAGTCAACATAGAAGCTCCTGAAAATTTACCCGGATTGAATTTATGGGATAACTTAAAAAGTGAAAAGAAAATTGATCGAAATATTGTATTCGGTGAAGCCTATGGACATGATATTGTAGACAAAGACAATCCAGAAGCGTCGTTAGGATACCTTTGGTGCATAGAAGATGATTGGAAATTAATACTGTCGTATGACGGAGCCCTTGAAGGAGGAAAAGGCAGGTATGATTTCACCCATAATTATGTAAGAAGCGAACCTATTAGGTTGTACAAAATCACAGAGGATCCTTTTGAAAAAAAGAATTTAGCCAGTGAATATCCCGACAAGGTAAAAAACCTAAAAGATAAAATTGAGTCGTGGTATCCTTTGAAGGAACGCAAACTATTAACTAAAAATTAAAAAAAAATGAACCAGAAATTAATTCCACTGCTGTTTCTGTTTGTTGTGGCTGTAACTTTTTATAGCTTCAAAACAGCAGAGAAAATCAACGATAAAAGGCCAAACATTTTGTTTGTCCTTGTCGATGATCAACGGAACGATGTTCTTTCGTGTGCAGGGCATCCGATTGTAAAAACTCCTACAGTCGATAAGCTGGCTGCCAATGGAACGCGGTTTACCAATGCTTTTGTAACGACTTCGATTTGCGCTGCCAGCCGTGCCTCAATTATTACCGGACTTTATGAGAGTAAACACAATTATACCTTTGGTAAACCTCCCATCAAAAAAGAATATATTACCGCTTCATACCCTTATATGCTAAAGAAGTCGGGGTATAACACCGGATTTGTGGGTAAGCTAGGGATACGTCTTGAGGATAAGAAAAACATGCTAAGCGAAATGTTCGATTATTTCAAACTATCACCTCGTGGTGCTCCCTATTTCGAAAAGATGGCCGATGGAAGCAGGAGGCACTCTTCCGAAATAAAGGGCGATCAGGCTGTAGAATATATCAATAGTTTAAAGGCAGATAAACCGTTTTGTCTTTCATTGAGTTTTAACGCCGTTCATGCCGTTGATAATAAAAGAACTCCAGGAAACGAGGGGCACTTTCCCTATCCAAAGGCTGTTGAACATTTGTATGAAAATATAGAAATGCCCCCTCCTGCATTGTCAGATCCCGAAATCTATGAAAAACACCCTGATTTCTTGAAGGAATCCTTCAACAGGGAACGTTATTTTTGGCGTTGGGATACTCCAGAAAAATATCAAACCAATATGAGGGCTTATTATCGTATGATTAGTGGCTATGATAATGTGATGAAGCGTGTTATTGATGCCCTTAAAAAGAAAGGATTGGATAAAAATACGATTATCATATATTCGGCCGACAATGGTTACTACATGGGGAATCGGGGATTTGCCGGCAAGTGGAGCCATTATGAGGAATCGCTAAGGGTGCCTTTGATAATTTATGATCCACGTATGCCTAAAGAAACTAGAGGGAAAACTTCCGATAAAATCGCACTTAATATCGATATTCCGGCTACAATACTTAATTATGCAGGGGTTTCGCAGCCTCAACTTTATCAGGGCACAAGTTTACTTCCTTTAGTGAAGGATGAAAAAGTGAAAGACTGGCGAGAAAATTTTCTTTGCGAGCACCGAATGGGTATAGGGAAAATCCCCAAATATGTTGGTATCAGGGGGGAACGATATGTTTATGCCAATTACTATGAGCAAAATCCGGCGTATGAATATTTGCACGATCTGCAGAAAGATCCCAATCAATTGGAAAACCTGGTAAACAATCCTGAATATGAATCTATTCTTCAGGAAATGCGACGTTTGTGTAAAAAAGAGGAGCAAAAAGTGAAAAAGTAAACCGTATTGATGACCCTAGATTAAAAGGCGAAATTAAGAGGGCAAAGACCCGCTTTAAAGAATTAAAAGAATGCGCTAAATAAAAGCTATAACCAGAAAAATACTTTGATCAAGGGTTTTTAAAAAAGAATAACAATGAATTGCATAAAACTAGTAGTTACCCTAGTAATAAGTTTAATAGTGTTGAGTGAATCTCATGCACAAAAACATACCGTTAAAACCAAGATAGAGATTGAGAAAATTGTATCCAATACAATTGCATCGCATGATACGTCAGGTTTTATAAATTTTATTACTGAAGAAGCCCAAGATGAGCATTTTATTTCGTTAGGGAAAGTATCTGGATTTAAAAGATATTCAGCAGCTTTTCGTAATAAATCGTGCTGGATGGTTCCTTCCATTGGAGATCAAATAGAAGCGATTCCTATTGAAACACAATTTTTATTGATTGACAGGGGCAATTCTGAATACCTGATGATGATTCCACTAGTTGATGCTAAAACCAGGTGTAGCCTAAATGGTACCAAAGAAGGGGAATTACAACTTATTGCAGAAACAGGAGATTCACTGACCAAAGTAGCTAATTTTCATGGTCTCTATTTACTTTCCGGCTCGAACCCTCAGCAAATGATTAAACGTGCCTCCGCTGAGATACAGCATGAATTAAAGACTTTTAAACTAAGAAATGAAAAGACAGATCCTTGGTTTGTTGATTATTTTGGTTGGTGTACTTGGAATGCACTTTATACCAAACTTAGTGAAGACGCCTTGATGTATGCTGTTGATAATTTTAAACAGAAAGAAATTCCTGTAAAGTATATGATTATTGATAATGGGTGGCAAAGTAAAAGAAACAACTATATGAGCTCTTATCGTGCCGATAAGCAAAAATTCCCTAATGGTATAGCCCCCTTTATCAGTGAGATAAAAGATAATTCTACTATTGAAAAAGTATTTGCTTGGCAAACCTTATGGGGTACGTTCAGAGGTCTAGATCCAGAAGTTTTCTCGCACATAAGTACTCTTGTACATTGCGAACTACCACCAAGAATGCAGAAAAGTGCTAAGGCCTCGTCCGAGGATCTTCAGCAAGTTGCCACGGTAGGAAAAGAATTTTATCCTGGAAAGAAGGGAAGGGATATTATGGTTCCTAACTTTGTACCTTATATGGAAGAGTATAGTGATTACTTGCGTCGCCAAGGTGTCGATGGAATAAAAATAGATGCAATGACTTGGGTAGAATCGTCAGGTAATGGCAGAGGTGGTCGTGTAGCTGCTATGAAGAATATGATGCAAGGTGTGCAAGCTTCAGCAAATGTACACTTTGATAATGAAATGATAAACTGTTCGTCGCTTTCCAATGACTATTTATTCAACACCCTTTCCTCTAATGTGACCCGCTCATCAGGGGACTTTTTCCCCGACAAACCCGAAACTCACGGTGCACACATTTTCATCAATGCACATACTAGCTTTTGGATGGGTGAAATTATATTGCCCGATTGGGACATGTTCCAATCAGGACATAGCGCAGGAGATTTTCATGCCGCTGCACGGGCTATTTCAGGGGGTCCTATATATACCACAGAAACGATTGGTACCGAAAACAAACAAGTACTGGATAGGCTTATGACTTCTTACGGAAAATTGCCACGATGTAAAGATGTGGGACGTGTTTGTACGGAATCCTTGTTTACCGACCCGAAAAATGAAAAAGGGTTGTTGAAAATTTACAATACCAATATTGTTGGCGGTATTGTTGGAGCATTTAATTGTTCTTATAACGTGGAAAAGTCAATAAGTATTGAGGATGTTGTAACAGCATCGGATATTGAAGAACTTCAAGGAAATAACTTTGCTGTATATAGGTATTCAAATGGGGAGCTTTCTGTACAAAATACAAAAACTGTGAATAAGCTAAAGGTTAAAGAACTGGAATACGATCTATTTACCTATATTCCAATTCAGGATGGTTTTGCTCCGATAGGAATCATCGAAAAATACAATCCAGCTGGAATGATCATCAATTTCCAAAAGGTGTCAACGAATATTCACACCATAGACTTAATGGATGGCGGAACCTTCATAGCCTTTGCAGAAAAGAAGCCTCATCAGGTTTTATTAAATGCAAAGCCCATAAATTTTGACTATCATAAAAAATCAAAAAAGATACTTATAACTGTTCCTTTGGGCGAGGAATCCAGATTGACGATTATGCAATAAAAATTAGGAGGCTACTGCAATAAAACATTCTCTTATGCAAACAATGAATACTAAAAACTAAAAGAAAAAATTGAGGCATGGTACCCTTTGAACGAACGCAAACTATTAACTAAGAATTAAAAAAAATGAAACGCATTGCTTTTAAAATGCACCTAAATGAAGGTCAGAAAAACGAATATAAAAAACGCCACGATGAAATTTGGCCGGAGTTGAAACGATTGCTTAAAGAATCAGGTGTAAGTGAATATTCTATTTTTTTAGATGAAGAAACCAACACCTTATTCGCCTTTCAAAAAGTAATTGCTGATGGTGGGTCTCAAGATTTAGGGCAAACAGAAATTGTAAAAAAATGGTGGAAGTTTATGGGAGATATCATGAAAAAAAACCCTGATAACTCTCCAGTATCTACAGAATTAAAAGAAGTTTTTTATCTTAAATAATTAATGTGAATAAAATGAATCTAAAAGTGAAAGTACTCTTGAATAAGAAATTATTACTGGTTATATCTGCTGCTTGTTTTGTGATTAGTTGTAGTCAAGCACAAGAAACAGGGCCTCCAAATATTGTGGTGATTATAGCCGATGATCTCGGTTTTTCAGATTTAGGTTGTTATGGAGGGGAAATAGAAACACCGAACCTTGACAAGTTGGCTGATAACGGTTTACGATTTACCCAATTCAATAATACGGGGCGTTGCTGGCCCTCAAGAGCAGCACTATTGACTGGTTATTATCCGCAGCAAGTTGGGCGCGATAATGCCCCCGGGATTTCTGGAGGTGGAGGTCCCAATAAAAAACGTCCAGAATGGGCCACATTGGTTCCTAAATATCTGGAAGGTGCAGGGTATCGTTCCTACCATACTGGAAAATGGCATATGGACGGTATGCCTATCAAAAGTGGATTTGACCGTTCTTATTATTTGAAAGATCAAGGACGTTTTTTCAGTCCAAAAACACACTATGAAGACGATCAGAAATTACCAGCTGTTGAACGAGGTACAGGGTATTACAGTACCGTTGAAATCGCCAATAAAACGATTAACTACTTAAAGGAGCACCAAACCAATTTTGCAGATAAACCTTTCTTCTCGTATGTGGCATTTTCGGCACCCCATTTCCCTTTACATGCGCTGCCTGAAGATATCGAAGCAGTTGGAGATCGCTATGCCAGCGGTTGGAATGAACTTCGTCAAAAACGCTGGGAGCGAATTCAAGAAATGGGAATTGTTACTGGAGAATTGTCTACCGTAGAATCTGACATTGGCCCTCCGTATCATTTTCCTAAAGCGCTTGAAATTTTGGGTAAAGAAGAAGTAAACCGTCCTGTAGCCTGGGATAGTCTTAGTAAAGCACAACAGAAATTTCAACAAGATAAAATGACCATACATGCCGCTATGGTGGAACGAATGGACAAGGAAATAGGCCGTATTATCGCACAACTCAAGGAGATGGATGCTTTAGAAAACACATTGATTGTTTTTCTTTCAGATAATGGTGCAAGCGCTGAGATTATGGTAAGAGCTGATGGCCATGACCGCGAAGCAGCACGTGGTTCAGCCTCCTCGTACCTTTGTTTAGGTCCAGGTTGGTCTACCATGTGTAATACGCCTTTTAGACGACACAAAACATGGTCACATGAAGGTGGAAATGGAACACCCTTTATAGCGCATTGGCCAGAGGGGATTGCTGCAAAAGGGGAGTTACGAAAATCTCATGGACATATAACGGACATTGTTCCTACTATGTTGGATTTGGCCGGTGTATCGCCTAACGAGCAGCAACACGTTGCATTCCCTGGGCAGTCGTTAAGTCCCGTGTTTGAACAAGAAACCAATTGGGAACACCCTATATGGTATTACCACGCAGGGAATCGTGCCATGAGAGCTGGGGATTGGAAATTAGTGGCAAGCAAAGATGAACCATGGGAACTGTATAATCTTAAAGAAGACCGTACAGAATCATCTGACTTAGCAAGCCAACAGCCGAATAAAGTGATCGCCTTGGAAAAACAATGGACGACGATGTTGGAGGAGTTTAGAAAAGTGTCCCCCTATAGAAAAGAAGTGGTCAATGAGGTTCCCGGAACCATAAAAAACTTAGAGTAACCTATAATTTTATAGGATAACAAACCTTTAAACAACACCAAATGAAAAATTATTTATTAAAATTATCAAGCTTATTTGTATTTTGTTTGTCTCGGCTCAGCACAAAAGTCAAAAATTGCACTAGAAGGACTTATTACTAACAATACTGAACTGGGTGTTCCGTACGCAGCAATTACCATAATAAATACAGGAACCTCAAGCACAGAAGATGTTTATGCTTCGTGCCCAAGAAGTCAAAACCCAGAACCTACAGACCCTAAAATTAGAGCCACTCGTGGAGGATCATTTATGTTTGATCAAGTATTAGAAAAAAGTTTTACAACTACCTTTAGAGCAAAAAATTCTGTAGACACTTCGTTGTTTAACACAGGGTTAAGATGTGCTAAATAGCTAGTTGGTAGTTTAATAAAAGATAGTGTACATAAAAGTGTGTCTCTCAAAAAAGAACCATCTCAATTATTATCTTAGAAGTATGCAAATACAAATCTAAAAAACAAGAGAGATGATTGAATTAACGAAAGTACAATTACAAACTAGTTTAAGCAAATTACTAGAAGAAGAAAGTGGTCTAACCCAGGTTCTTGAGATAACTTTAAACGGCTTAATGTACGCAGAGCGTACTAATTATTTAGATCAAAGTAATAGTAATAAAGGGAATGGCTATCGCAAAGCCTTCGCAGTTGGTATGGGTAAACAAATAGAACTGACTATTCCTAGAGACAGGTTAGGTATGTTTCAGCCAATGGTTTTAGACTTGATTAGAGATCAGCAGCAACAACTAGAAGATTTATCATTTGAACTATACTCTAATGGACTCACTACTTCACAAATAGGTTCTTTCATGAAAAAGATCTATGGAAAACACTATACAAAAAGTGCTAATTTTGTAAATCAAAAAAAAAGAGCATGGCATACAGGATAGTAAAGGATACAGAAAGAAAAATTAATATTTAGTTTTGATTAGATGGGAAAAAATTGGCTAAATGATGTTTGACGATAAAACGACCAAAATTTACATCAATGTTACCCAGCAATACATTTTGGTTACAAAATAAACAAACAAAACACTTCTTAATTCCTTATCTATGGTGTATTTTTTTGATGTGGTTTTTGAAAGAACATGAACTAAAATTTAAATTGGATAATTCAAATAAAACATGAATAAAATTTTTATACATATTACCTTAGTTTGTTTCTGCTTCAATTCATGGAGTCAGGAAAAGAATTCGACGCTACCAAACATTATATTTATAATGGCGGATGATTTAGGAATTCGAGATTTAGGTTCTTATGGAAGTGATTATTATCTCACACCAAATATTGATCAATTAGCACGTCAAGGATTAAAATTTACACAGGCTTATACTGCCAGTCATGTATGCTCTCCCACCCGAGCTTCCATCTTAACAGGTAGATACCCACATAGGGTACGAATAACAGATGCTTTACCTTGGGATCGTTTGTCTGATAACCCGAAGTTAATACCACCAGAGCATCTCAAAGAATTGCCGTCAGAATTACCAACCTTTGCCAAATCTTTGAAATCTTCTGGCTATAGAACGGCGCTCTTTGGAAAATGGCATTTAGGGAACGAATATAATTTCTATGCTAAAGATGGTCATAAAGCCTATGGTTTTGACGAAGCCTTTGCAGTTTCTGGGAAAGAAAATAGAAGAGACAAAGGAGTCGATGAACTTACGGAGCGTTCCATCGAATTTATGGAAGCCAATCAAAATCGTCCTTTTTTATTGTATCTAAACCATCATACACCACATGTTCCGCTAACTACTACTCCAAAAGACAAAGCTATTTACGATGGTGTACCGAAAGGGAGATATCAAAAAAATCAGATCTATGCAGGAATGATTTCACATCTCGACAATTCGGTTCAAATTATTTTGGATAAACTCAAAGCATTGGAACTTGAAAAAAACACCATCGTACTATTTACATCGGATAACGGAGGGTTGCGAAAAATAACTAGTAATAAACCCTATCGTGGAAGCAAAGGCGATTTGTATGAAGGAGGGGTGCGTGTACCGTTACTAGTGCGTTGGCCTGAGGTGATAAAACCGGGAAGTACTTTTGACAAACCTGTATTCAGTACCGATTACTTTCCAACCTTTTTAGAACTGGTAGGATTAGAATTAGATCCCAATACCCACCCAGACGGAAAGAGTATGCTGACGATATGGAAAGGTAACAATAGCAATTATAAGCAGCGCAGGTTCTTTTGGCATTTCCCTCACAGACAAAACCCTGCCTCTTCGGTGATGGAGGGTGATTGGAAACTGGTGCACACCCTCAAAACGAATCGATATGAATTATTTGATTTAAAAACGGATCCTTACGAAAGGAAAGATCTATCAGATAAATTTCGAAAAGAAACGGAACGATTAACGGCGCTTTTAGAGCAGCATTTAAAAGAATTAGATGCACAGCGTATGCGTCCCAATCCAAATTGGGATGCCTCAAAACCTGAAGGAAAACAAAAGAATTATGGGATACACTATTTTGGCAATGGCAAAATATTTCAGCTAATAAAAGATCCCTATCCTACATGGTTTAAGGAATAAATATAAATTATGAACAATCGATTAATTAAACTAAGCTCAGGGATTCTGTGTTTCGGACTCTTTTTAACAAGTAGCAATATAAATGCTCAGAAAAAAGACAAAAAAGAATATGACATAGCAGCAATAGTATGGCCATCGTATCATCCAGATGATAGAGCTAAAATTTTCTGACCCGATGGGATTAGTGAATGGCAGACAGTCATTAGCAACAAACCCAAGTTTGAAGGACATGAACAACCTCGTTATCCTTTATGGGGTTATGTAAACGAAGCCGATAGATATGTAGCAGAAATGGAAATAGAGGCGGCTACCGATCATGGCGTCAATGTCTTTATTTTTGACTGGTATTGGTGTGACCGTATGCCTTTCCTTGAAGGTCATTTGAACGATGGTTTTTTAAAGGCGAAAAACAAAGATAAAATGAAGTTTTACCTGATGTGGGCCAATCACGATGTGGGGAGAAGATGGGACAAACGAGGTGCAGATGATAGTTTTACCCGAAAGGATAAATCGCTGATTTGGAATGCAGAAGTTGATCGGGACGAATTTGAGAAGATTTGCCACCGATTTATTGGAAAGTACTTTTCACAGCCAAATTATTATACGATCGATGATAAACCAGTATTCATGATCTACTCCCTTAAAGATTTAATCAATGGTTTGGGTGGAGTGAATAAAACAAACAGCGAACAAAAACTTGAACATGAAACTTTCAATGAAATTCAGACAGTACAGGATAGATTCTTTATTTTTTAGTGTTTTATTTAGGTCAAAATTTACCAAAATGATAAAAAACCTTAGTATTACTTTTTGTATCCTATTATTAATAGGATGTAAAACCAATGATTCTAAAGAATCAATAGAATCAAAACCCAACATCATCTTTATTCTAGCCGATGATTT